>JAESGE010000109.1_pt1 | contig 81309 bp, 76 predicted proteins | sample 9269601 | NCBI WGS metagenome assembly JAESGE01 (sample SAMN14515569, study PRJNA621662) | algae metagenome | isolation source: Tolypothrix brevis GSE-NOS-MK-07-07A and co-occurring heterotrophs from wet... | place: USA: Grand Staircase Escalante National Monument, Utah | collected 2006-04-16
AGCAGAATACGCCGATCAAGAAGTGGAATACTACCAATTGGTAAGGACCACCGTTGTACAACCACTCATCTAAGGAAGCTGCTTCCCAGATTGGGTAGAAGTGCAAGCCAATTGCGTTAGAAGAAGGAACAACTGCACCAGAGATAATGTTGTTTCCGTAAATCAAGGAACCTGCTACGGGTTCGCGGATACCATCGATGTCTACTGGAGGTGCTGCGATGAACGCAATGATGAAGCAGGTGGTAGCGGCTAGCAGGGTTGGAATCATCAATACGCCGAACCAACCGATGTATATGCGGTTTTCTGTGCTGGTGATCCAGGTGCAGAAGCGCTCCCATACGTTGGCGCTTTCGCGACGTTGTAAGGTAGTGGTCATGGGTTTATAATTGCTTTATTTGTGTATGAAATTTAGAGGAAGTTGTTTGCCCCTCTTGTTTATTAGATTAAAGGAATAGTTTAGATTTGTAAAGGTTTTTTAATTAATTATGTATTATGAGAGTCATTTGTTTTTCTTATATAAGCTAGAGTCGCGGTGAATTGCGCCTCTAGCTTATATAGGCGCGGAAAAAGAAAGAGACGTAGCATTGCTACGTCTCTACAAGGGTTCTGGGTAATGCATTAATTATTTATTAACCAGGAGGCCAAGCCATGTGACGTCCTCCTAGAATATGTAAATGTAAATGATAGACACTTTGACCACCGTCAGAATCTGTGTTGATGACAACGCGATAACCGTTGGTGAGTCCAGCTTCTTCGGCAACGCGCTTTGCCGTTAATAAAAGATGCCCCAAAAGATCGCGATCGCTTTCTTGGGCGTCAGTTAGTTTGACAATCGGTTTTTTGGGAATAACGAGGATGTGAACCGGCGCTTTGGGTTGAACGTCTTTGAATGCGATCGCTAAATCATCCTCATAAACAATGTCTGCGGGAATTTCGCGACGGATAATTTTACCGAAAATCGTGTCTGTAGTTTCATTCATGCCGATTTACCTGCTCATCTGCTACAGATTCTGTCATGTTTTGTATTTCGCTTTGCGTAAAATTAATTGAGGGTTAAGATTTAAACGCAAAGGAGCGCGAAGGTAAGCGCAAAGGTACGCGGAGAATTCGTATTATGAGGCTAGTGGTTGTTGATGTTTGAAGTACCAGTAGAGGTTGGCTACAGTGAAATCGGGTATTTCTTGCCAGTTTGAGGGGGCTAAAGCTTTATATCCAGATGCTGTTGCTTGCTGACTAATGTAGGATTCATGCCCTTGACGTAAGTTAGGCTTTAACATAAATTTTAGCTGATCTCGCAGAGATGCTGAATGAGATTTTTGCTTCAATTTCTCATAAAGTAATAGTTCTGGGGGTATGGAATCGGCAGTTGGATCAGCGATCGCATCACTGCCAACACTAACTTCTGAAGTATCAAAATCAGCACTTTGGAGCAGTTTTATTTCTGATGGAGGCAGTAGCCGCTTCCAATTTACATTATTTTGCCACGACTTTAGTACGGCTAAATCATGCTCGCAAATCCGCTCTGGAGAGCGTCAAGCATTGTGTAGGTTTTTTGAAAGCCCAGGTGAGTTTGAACCATCTGCAAGCCACCCATAACTAACTGTGCAGGGGCAAATAAAGGGTTAACAGGAGAACCAATTACGTTGGTTCCAAGACCAACTGCGTGAGCCACAAATTTACCTGTTGCTTTGTCTCTAACTATGCCCAGTAATTGACCTGAAACTGTATCACGAACAATCTCATAGTTACCAGAGTTAATTAGCGCTTGGATTGCCGGAGCAAACTGAAACAGCATATTTTTAAAGGGTTTGAAGATAATTTTTTACAGCCTAGCTTGTCCTATTGGCAAAGATAACGGTGTTTTTACGTAGTTAGTTTCAGTGAAATCTGGGCATATTAAATTACGAGCAACTATATCAGATTACCATCAGGGCTATTTCGTTCTAGACAGAAACCGCCCAGAACTGAAGTTCCGGGCTAATAGCTAAAGTCCGTTAAAACGGACTATAACTTTTTCTCAGTCGTCTTTAGAAGACTTTAGCTATTAGACTCAGAATTTATTCTGAGGTGGACTAGATGAGAATGAAATAGTGCTGAATCACCATTACAGGAAAAGATTATTGTGAATAACTACTTCAACACCTTTGAGAATATTACCCAATCTGTTGAGCAACTCTTGAAGGATGAGCATAATTCTTTAGAAATTAAGCAATCTGCTACAAGTTTGACGAACTCAGTTAAACCGTGTATTAAAGAACTAAAACAATCAGCTACTAAACTCAAGGAGTTAATTTTAGTCTGTTCTAACGATCTATACCATGCTGAGAATATTTGGCAGAGCAAGCCAATGATTGCGTCAGCAGCAAAACCTGAAATATGGGAACAGCTTGGGGAGATTAGTGGGCGTTCTATTAAAATTAGCCAAATAGGAATTCAATGTAAAAATGAAGCAGTAAAACAAGCTAAGAAATCTTGGGATAAACAAATAGAGTACTTGAGAAAGAGATGGTTTATTGATGCGAAAGGTCAGCAGAAGAAAGGAGTCGGTTGGGATGAAAAAAAGGGTTTTAGTAATGAACTTAAGTCGGAAGTAGACAAGCTATGTGAAAAAATAACCGTAATAATTAAACAAGGACTAATTTTGGTTTTTCAAGAACTTCTAAATATTAATTTTGAATCATTCCACAACTATGTTGACATGCTAGACCAGCAGAAAAAAGCTGAGTTACATAAACAGATAGATTTAATATATATTGAAATCGAAAAAAAATTCAATAATCCTATAGAACATTTACCTAAATATCATTTAGGTTTAAGAAACAGTGTTAACCCATATTTAAAATATTTGGTAGAGTTGGGTTTGGGAGATATCAACTGGGATGACGTTGTTAAGTTTCAAAATAACGTTTCTGTAAAGATTGAGAACTTTATCACAGCCATTTTTGATGACAGAATTAAATTAGCGACTGAAACTATGACAAAAGCGATCGCATTTTACAATGATTTCCTAGAACAACAAGAGCGATATCAGCAAGAAACACCAAAACAGCGCGAAGCTGAAAAAGCTTGGATTTACCAACAGCATCAGCAATTGGCACAGATACAGGATGGGATTTCAGTCATCCTCAACGCTGGTTGATACATTACTTAATAATCGTTCTAGGGAATATATGCTTGCGAGAGTTTGGAGTGCATCAATTGTTGGCATCGACGCCGTTAAAGTAGGTGTAGAAGTCGATGTATCGGGGGGTTTGCCGGGAATTGTCGTGTTAGGATTGCCCGACGCTGCTGTACAAGAATCGAAAGAAAGAGTCAAGGCAACTTTGAAAAATGCTGGTTTTGTCTTTCCGATGCGAAAGATTGTAATTAATCTAACCCCTGCTGATTTACGCAAGGAAGGTCCTTGTTTTGATTTGCCTATCAGCGTGGGAATTTTGGCAGCTTCGGAACAAGTCAGCGCTGAATTGTTGGGAGATTATCTTTTTTTAGGTGAAGTTTCGCTGGATGGCAATTTACGCGCAGTTGCCGGAGTTTTACCCATCGCTGCGACTGCTGAAAAGATGGGAATTACAGGTTTGGTTGTGCCGGCTGATAATGCCCAAGAAGCTGCTGTGGTTGAAGGATTGAAGGTTTATGGCTTTAATAATATATCTAATGTGGTACATTTTTTAAATAATCCAGGTTCTCATAAACCTGTGCAGTTTGATAATACATCACAGACATCACCTGCAAAGCCTTTAGATTCGTTTAGCAGCGCAGATTTAAACGATGTTAAGGGACAAGCACATGCGCGTCGTGCTTTAGAAATTGCCGCAGTTGGGGGACACAATTTAATTTTTGTGGGACCACCTGGTAGTGGTAAAACGATGTTAGCTAGACGCTTACCGACGATTTTACCACCTTTAGTTTTCGCTGAAGCTTTGGAGGTGACGCAGATTCATTCGGTAGCAGGGTTGTTAAAAAATCGCGGGACTTTGGTACGCGATCGCCCTTTTCGCAGTCCTCATCACTCAGCTTCTGGTCCCTCTTTAGTTGGTGGTGGTAGTTTTCCCCGTCCTGGAGAAATTTCTTTAGCACATAGAGGTATACTTTTTTTGGATGAATTGACAGAATTTAAACGTGATGTATTAGAATTTCTGCGTCAACCTTTGGAAGATGGTTACGTCACTATATCCCGCACGAGACAATCGGTAACGTTTCCCGCACAGTTTACATTGGTGGCAAGTACCAATCCTTGTCCTTGCGGCTATTATGGCGATACTATTCAACAGTGTACGTGTTCGCCGCGACAAAGAGAACAATATTGGGCAAAGCTTTCGGGTCCGTTGATGGATAGAATTGATTTGCAAGTTGCGGTTAATCGCTTGAAGGCAGAGGAAATTACCCAACAACCGACAGGGGAATCATCGGCAAGTGTGCGTCAACGGGTGCAAGAAGCGCGAGGAAGAACTGCAAATCGATTCAAAGATGAAATCAATCTGCGTTGTAATGCACATATGCAGAGCGGTCATCTGCAAAAATGGTGTAAGTTAGATGATGTTAGTCGCAATTTGTTAGAAGCCGCAATTAAGAAATTAGGCTTATCGGCAAGAGCAAGCGATCGCATTCTCAAAGTAGCACGCACAATTGCAGATTTGGCGGGAGATGATGACCTCAAAGCAAATCATGTCGCAGAAGCAATTCAGTATCGCACGATCGATAGAATGCAGTAATACCACGTCCGTTGAATTAATATTAATAAAAACGGTGCAACCGTCGTAGAGACGTTCCGGCGGAACGTCTCTACAATATGTGTGGTTTAACGGACATGATATAATTTAGTTACTCCTAAGTACAGCGAGCGCACAAGAACGAGCGCGTTTTTTAACGCAAAGGAACGCGGAGGGAAGCGCAGAGTGACGCAGAGTTTTTTTCTCTAGGATTCGCTACAAAAAAAGCGAAATTCTGTACTAAGCTTTTATCAAAGATTCAGCCCCATCAATCCAAATTGGCGTCCCAGTGATATGACTCGAAGCATCTGATGCTAAAAATAACACCACTTGTGCCACTTGTTCAGATGTTCCTGGTTTGCCATCAGTCAAGGGAATTTTACCTTCAGGAAACTCAACTGGTTCTTGAATATGTTCTAAATCTCTTCTTTGGGTGCTGTCATCAATATTAGTTTCAATTGCCCCAGGACAAATTACATTCACACGAATGCGGTGTTTAGCAAGTTCTAAAGCAGTCATTTTTGCGAAAGCAACTTGTGCAGCTTTTGAACATGAATAAGCAGTAGCACCACTATTACTAAAAATGCGTGTACCGTTGACAGAAGAAGTGATAATAATCGATCCACCCTGCTTTTTTAGGTGAGGTACAGCATACTTAACTGTTAAAAAAGTTCCTTTCAGATTGATGTTGATTGTTTTGTCCCATTCTTCGGGTGTTAATTCATCTATCGGTGCCCAAACTCCATTAATTCCAGCGTTGGCAAATACAACATCTAAACGTCCCCATTTATCTACAATCTGCTCAACTGCTTGTTGCATTTCTTCTGGCTGGGAAATATCAGCAATCAGTGGAATTGCCTCACCATTGTTGCTTTGAATTTCGGCAACAGTTTTATCTAGTTCTTCCTTTGTACGTCCTAATGCAGCAACTTTAGCACCTTCTTTAGCAAACAACTTTGCCGCTGCCTTGGCAATGCCTGAACCTGCTCCTGTCACCAATGCTACTTTATTTGTAAGTTGCATAAATCTTTTGTTTAGAATTTGGGTATTATTAATAGTTAGTTGAATAAAATTCCCCTAACTATGTCTTTACATTTAAATATGTAACATCAAGCTAAAGCATTATTCATATTGCTATTGGCAGAAAGTCTTTCTCTACCTAATGGTATAAATTTTGCAATGAAAAATATAGTAACCCTCAAAAACAAGATCCCCGACTTCTTAGAGAAGTCGGGGATCTGAGGAGGACAATTTTCGCTTTAACTATGCTGAGGTAGTCTTTTTCAATTTTGCTTTAGTAGCAACGGCAACTAAGGCACATAAAAAAAGTAAAGCTGGATTAGTCGAGGGTTCAGGTACTGAAACTTTGACCTGAGTTCTTCTAACTTGGATGAAAGTTAAATTTGTTGGATTAGCAAAAGAGCGTTTTAAAGAACCTGTAAACGAAGCTGTTGCAAATTCTGCGTTGCCACCAAAATTCAACTGAGTATCTTGATTAGATAAAGTGATGTTTTGGCTTCTTTGACTTCTAATAAAATCATTGTCGTTGAAAGAATTTAAATTTCCATTTAGGTAAAAGAAATCTAAAGGATTTTTTGGAATATTCGACTTTGTATTAGATAACAACTGAGCAAAAAAGTCATCTAAAAGATTTGGGTCGGTAATATCAGTTGTGTCATATAACAAAAAAGAAATATCTGCACTTGCCTTGGCATTCTCTGCTGGTTCATCTCTTGATGTTTCCAAATCTAAAAATGCTGTAAAATCTACAGAAAAAGAATCACCAGCATCGACAAAAAAGTTACCTAAAACTTTACCTTCAGCGTTTGCCAATCCTAAATAATTTTTATTTTGACCAAAGGCTTGACTTAAAGATGTATTAATTACTTCTGGTGGTTCGAGCAGAAAATCTATGTTTGCATTATTAGTAGCTGATACCTCGCCATTTAGTGATATGCTAGCATTATTTACAGTTGCAGTTACTTCCGGGTCAAGACTGAAATTTTTTAAATAAAATTCTCCTTGAGATGAAGCTAGTGTAGCAGCTTGACTGGGTGAGATTACTAAGCTAGAAGTAGCTATCAAAGGAGTAACCAATAGAAAAAAGTGCTGAGTAAATCCTAAAGTACGCATGATAAGTTTATGATTATATACTGGTATCTACTGATGTAGTGAAATAGTCAGCCACCCTGTAAATGTTTTTCATCAGTAATATTGCGGTTATTACAATCTACATCTAGTTTTGCCCTGTTTACGGAAAATTTGAGAAACTATACAGATAAACGAGAATTCAGGAGTTGTAGATACGCGATCGGACGAAGTCTCTACAGAATTTAGGAGTCAGAATATAAGCCTGATTGTAGATGTGGCGATTTGAGGGATGAAGTATAAATTAAGCTAAAGCAAGGGAAATACTGCCAAAAGGAGACTTGTTAATGAATGTGAAGGCAATTTTGGAACTATTCCAAGAGACATTTGAAGAATGGAGTAAAGATAAAGCCTCCCGATTATCGGCAGCGCTAGCTTATTACACGATATTTTCCATCGCACCGTTACTGATTATTGTAATTGCGATCGCTGGCGCAGTATTTGGAGAAGAAGCCGCGAGTGGTCAAATTTTCGCACAGATTCAAGGTTTAGTTGGCGAAGCTGGAGCAAAACTCATTCAGGAGGCAATTAAAAATGCTAGTCAACCAAAACAAGGTGCGATCGCTTCTATCATCAGTATTGTCATTCTCATATTTGGTGCCACTGGTCTATTTACTGAACTACAAGATGCTTTAAATACAATTTGGGAAGTAGAGCAAAAACCAGGACGCGCTGTCAAAAACATGGTTCGCAATCGCTTTTTGTCGTTTGCGATGGTTCTGGGTATTGGCTTTTTACTTCTGGTGTCCCTGATAATTAGTGGAGTGTTAGCAGCGTTACTTGGTTACTTTAATAACTTGATACCAGGTATTGCTTTTATCTGGCAAATAGTTAACTTCTTAGTTGGTTTTGCAATCAGTACTGTACTATTTGGGCTAATATTTAAAGTTCTACCAGATGTAAAAATTACCTGGAGTGATGTTTGGATTGGATCTGCTATCACTTCAATATTATTTTCCTTCGGTAGGTTTGTTTTAGGACAATATTTAGGAAACGGCAGTTTTGGTTCAACTTACGGTGCGGCAGGTTCAGTAATAGTAGTCATCGCTTGGGTTTATTATGCTGCCCAAATTCTCTTTTTCGGTGCCGAGTTTACCCAAGTTTACGCTAGAAGATACGGCTCACAAATTGTCCCGGCTGACAATGCTATCCCCATGACTGATAAAGCTCGTGCTAATCTAGGGATGAAGTCCAAGCATACTAAACAACCATCTAAAAAGTCTAATTTTATTAATCGCCTATTTGGGAAACTGACACAAGCGAAACGCTTAAAACGGAAAGATAGAAATTAGTGATTTTTATAACTAAAGGCTAATATTTTATGTTTGCCCACCTGACAGTAATAATGCACAGATGGTTTTCAATCAATTGGCAGGCAATTTTTGTCCCCAGCATGAGCGTCGTGGAACTGATTGTTAGAGGTTCGCTGGTATACCTTGCATTATTTACAGTGCTACGCTTTCTCCCTAGCAGACAAATGGGAACGCTAGGAATTACCGATTTGCTGGTGGTTGTATTATTTGCTGAAGCTGCCCAAAATGCAATGGCAAGCACTTATACATCAATTACCGAAGGGGCAATATTAGTCGGAACTGTTATTTTTTGGAGCTATTTACTCAATTGGTTAGGCTACAAAATTCCCAAGTTCCAACAGTTTCTAAATCCCCCACCTTTACTACTTGTAAAAAATGGGCGTCTAATATTACGTCATTTGGAACGCGAACTAATTACAGAAGAAGAGTTGATGAGCCAATTACGTCAGCAGGGTGTAGAATTTTTAGCTGATGTGAAAAAGGCGTATTTAGAAGCTGATGGTAGCATTAGTATCATTACATCTGATTCCAAAAGCAGTCCTTTACCTCAACAAAAAACAATATAGTACGATTTAAGGTTTACAGATTGTAAAGTTTATACAGCATATTTCAGGTAAATGAAGTACATATAAAACCCAAAATCTTGTAGAGACGTAGCAGTGCTACGTCTCTCTACCTGTATTAGACATAGGAGTGAAAATTAATTATGCGTTAACCAGAACCCTTGTAGAGACGCGAAATACGAAGTCTCTACATTCTTTTCCAACAGATGTCTATTCGATTAGAGCCATAGGCTGCTGTATTATAAAAGAAATTCAAAACTTTTACTGTAAAACTGTAGAATATGACGGTTGAATTCTGTGGCTGAATGTGATTGAGCGTTATACCTTGCCGGAAATGGGCAATTTGTGGACGGAAGCTTATAAATTAAAGACTTGGTTGCAAGTAGAAATCGCTGTTTGTGAAGCTCAAGCTGAGTTGGGTTACATTCCTACAGAAGCGGTTGAGGAAATTAAGGCAAAGGCGAATTTTGACCCCAAAAGGGTGCTAGAAATTGAAGCAGAAGTCCGTCATGATGTGATTGCTTTTTTAACAAATGTAAATGAATATGTTGGCGATGCAGGACGTTATATTCACTTAGGGTTGACTAGTTCGGATGTGCTGGATACGGCTTTAGCTTTGCAATTGGTAGCAAGTCTTGATTTGTTGTCCCAAGGTGTGGAAGATTTAATTGTTACCATTCGCGAAAAGGCAACAGAACATCGTTATACGGTGATGACTGGACGATCGCACGGAATTCATGCTGAACCGATCACTTTTGGGTTTAAACTGGCTGGATGGTTAGCAGAAATGTTGCGTCACCAAGAACGCTTGAAAATTCTTCGCAAAACCATCGCTGTGGGGAAAATCTCCGGTGCAGTCGGAACTTATGCTAACATAGAACCGCGTGTAGAAGCGATCGCCTGCGCTAAACTCGGACTCACTGCCGATACTGCATCAACTCAAGTTATCTCACGCGATCGCCATGCCGATTATGTGCAACAATTAGCTTTAATTGCCGCTTCTATTGAACGCTTTTCTGTAGAAATTCGCAACTTACAAAGAACAGACGTTCTCGAAGTTGAAGAATTTTTCTCTAAAGGGCAAAAAGGCTCCTCAGCTATGCCACACAAGCGTAACCCCATCCGTTCCGAACGATTAACGGGAATGGCACGCATTATCAGAAGTCATACTGTGGCAGCTTTGGAAAACGTCGCACTTTGGCACGAACGGGACATTTCCCACAGTTCCGTTGAGCGGGTAATGTTTCCTGATGCTTGCATTTTGACACATTTCATGCTTAAAGAAACCGTCGAGTTAGTGAAAAATCTACTGGTTTATCCTGAGAACATGGAGCGAAATCTCAACTGCTATGGTGGTGTGGTATTTAGCCAGAAAGTGCTACTTGCTTTAATAGAAAAAGGCATGAAGCGAGAAGAAGCTTATAAAATTGTCCAAGAAAGCGCTCACACAGCTTGGAATAAGCCAGAAGGCAATTTTCATGATTTGATTAGCAAAGAGCCTCGCGTTACCGAAAAGTTATCGCCGGCAGAAATTGCCGAATGTTTCGATCCAAAGCAGCATCTGAAGCATTTAGAACAGGTTTATCAAAGGTTGGGTATTTAGCCTTTGCCGATTAAGAGGGTTATTCAGTGCGATTAACAGTTTCTCATATAGAGAAGCGATCGCACACCCCTCAACTAGCAATTTTAGATGATTCATGAAAAATAAAAACTCGGTCACAGACGTAGCATTGCTACGTCTCTACAAGGAGAAACGTCTTTAACATTGTAAGTAATTTACCGGACACGACATAACAGGAAGTGAGACAAGTTGTTTTAAGTTAACTTGTTGTAACAACTGAGTCCAAGCTAAGGAGATATCTTTTTCCTTCTTGCCACCTATATTTACAGCCAAAATAGTTAAAGTATCAAACCAAATACTATTTTTGGCATAGACAGTAGCTTTTGCAATGGGAGTTTTGGCATCAGCTAATTGATTTTTCAAAGCATTCGATATAGGGATTCTTTGAATGCTACCTCTAACATTTCCCGGTTTATCTTCTATGGTTTGAAAATCACAGTAAATAGAAAAAGACCAATTGTATCTTTTGCCAATTTGCAAAGGCTGTATTTGTTGAGGTATGGCAAAACTAACTATACCTTGCGGGGTATTAACATCTTTTAATCTAGTTTTATAAACTTCTTTACCCAGTTCATCTTTTAACACAAATTCAGCAGCATCTTTTGTTGTCAAATCCCTGGGTAGACTGAACCAAAATTGCGGTCTTTCGGCTACAGTTAACCCCCACAACAAATCACCATCATTTGATTTAGTTAAAGGTACAAGTGCCCTTGGTTCGCAGTCTCCTCTTGTGGCTCCTCCTCTTGTGGCTCCTCCTCGTACCCTTCCTCCTGGTTCCCCACGGTTTGTTGGGGGTGAGGGTGGCTGAAATTTTATTGATACTAGGGTTGAATTTGGATTTTTGGCTGTTATCTTTTCTCCATAACCGATCGCACAACTTATGCCAAGTCCAAGGATTACTGTAGTATTAAATATTATTTTCTGAGGAATTTTCCTAATTAGTCTTGTCTGATTCATTTTATCTGCTCCAAGTAATTTTTCTTTTTCAATAATAAAATTACAACCGTACCGTTAGTCAAAAATAAAGCGATCGCAGGGGAAGCTAAAGGTATCCAACCCCCATAATTAAGTAACATCCAACATAAGCCTATTAATATTATTACTGATATTAACACCACTGTACCCATAATTATTAACCGAGAAAATCGCCAAGCAATAAATCCCCCAATAATTGCCCAGCAAGCAATCCAAGCAAATTCTCCCCCACTAGACCAAACCCATAACAAAGGTCTTCCATCTAAAACATTGCTAAGAATTTGACTGACCATATGTGCGTGAACCAACACCCCAAAAATTTGGTTGGAGGAACCGGCACCATAGGGTGTAGACCAATAATCCCCAGCGCTAGGGGCTACTGAGCCAATCAATATAATTCGATTTTGAATGGCTTTGGGATTTACTTTGTCACCGAGCAAATCTCCTAGAGTCACCCTTTGGGCTAGCATCTGGGGATCGGTCATTGCTCGATAGTTTAATAATATCTGACTGCCTGCCGCATCTACGCTTTGATATCCACCGGTGCGATCGCTTATGGAGGGAAATATTTTTTTACCTAGTTTTAAATTGCCGTCTGGTGTAAATTCTGGCAAGATATTCTTTGTCTGAAGATATTGCAATGCAAGCCGGGTACTAAATGCATAAGCTGCCGTACAGCGAGATGTCGTACTTGGTGTAATAAATAATAAGTGGCGACGCACAGCGCCATCGTAATCTTGGACAAAATCGCTAAAGCCTAACTGGGAATTAGGCATTTCCGGTGGTGGTAAAGTACCTATAGGGTCATCGTTAGCGTCAGGACGCTTGCAGATACCAATTAAACGGTGATTTTGTCGTAATTGCTTTGCTAATTCGGGCTTGGGACTGGGATAATCTCGGTAAATATCTAAACCAATGGCTGTAGGTTGATGTTTTTCTAATTTTTGCAATAATTTGCTGAGGGTAGTTTCGGATAAGGAACCAAAGCGTGCTTCCTTATTCTGAGCTTGAATATCGTCGGCGGTTATAGTTACTATTAAAAGGCGATCATCGGGTTTTTCGATTTTTCGCGATCGCATTAATGCATCAAATGTCGATAATTCTATAGGGGATAGCAACCCGAAAAATCTAAATCCTGCTACTAATAGTGTACTTACTAAGCTACATAAAAGAATTAATCGCAATTGGTGACGATTTGGTAATAATTGAATCGGATTTGTTTTTCCGTGCAATTCCTGCCAATTAGGAGGGATTTCGGCAGGATTTTGACAAATCACAGGTAGCCAAGTCGCGCAGGGAAATTCTGCTTCTAATCCTTGTAATTTTTCCCGTGCTTCCCGTACCGAAAGATAAAGAGATTTTCCCTTGGCAAAACTAGCAAGAAAATGTTTGAGAAATTCCTGTGCAACTTTATCGGGAATCGGTTCCCGCATCACAATTACTTGGGGTATATGTAAATCTGCTAAATCCTGTGCCAATCCTAAACCATCGCAAGAATTAAAAATTGCTAATTTTAGACCGCTGGATATGGCTTTTTTTAAACCATATTTTAATCGTTCAATTGTCAGACTTTCCTCAGAATTTATTTGAATGCATCCCTTTCCCTGACTCGAACTATGTCCGGCAAAAAATAAAATATCCCATTCTGATGTCCAAAGTTGATCGCAGAGCTGTTGTGATTTTGGTTCGATTAAAAATGTAATATCTGAATTGGGAAGCTGTTTTAATATTTGTTGGTCTTGATTAACGTCAATCCCACTACTGTTGCCTAAAATACTTAATATTTTGAATTTCTTTTTAGCTCGATTTGTATTTCTTTTTAAAGAACGTGCATATTCAGGAGGACTCAAGGAAATTTCTGCTTTGGGATAATCAGATAAAAAATCCCACAAAGACCAAGGTAATTTTAAAGTATTACTATTTTCAGTCACAAGTATCAAACGAATTTCATCATTTGGTGTGAGATTAGTTCGCAATTTACGTTCAATAGATAAAAATGAATCTGAACTTAACCAGCGATTGAGTTGGTTTTTTAAATCTTGAGAAACATCTTGAAATTCGACATGGGAAATATTAGTAATTTCCTCATCTTCTTCATCAATTTCAAATTCTGGATGTGCTGTAGTTCTTCGCCAAGCCAAATTATTATACAAAGATTCATATAATAACTGCCAACGTTGATAAATCTTATCTAGACTGGGAATTGCAGGTAAACTTCCCGTAAATTGCATTGGAGTTAGCTCTTCAGATTCCCAAAATTGCGCTGTCACTGTCGGGAAACCTTGCTGCAAATCTCCTTTTCCTAAATATAAAACGATCAGTTTAGGCATTTTAGATTTTCCTTCTAATTTTTGATAAATTAACAGCGTCAATGCCACATTTTTTCAAATCAAATCAAAAAATATTCTGTTACCACAAAATCATCAATTTCAATTTGAACTCTAAATTGAGTACCACCAGGACTTTTAAACCGTTTTAATTGAATAATGTTATCCTGCAAACGTGATTGAATTGATTGAATAACTTGTCCTGACGAAGATAGTAATTTGAGATGAGTCGCGGGTGGTAAATATTCTTCTTGGCTTCGACTACGTAATTGAATGCGAATACTAATTCTACCATCTGTTTCTGCATCCAATATCATTAATAAAAATGCTTCTCCATCGGGTAAATTTAGGGATTTTACTCTTTTGATAGTTGTCTCATTTTCTTCTGCTGCTCTCCTAAAACTAAAGTCTAAAGCACTATTACCGAATAAATCTTCTAAAGATTGCCAGCTATCCTCAAAGGTATTTTGCAACCACTGACTGAGATTTACAGCCACCTGACTAGGAGCAATATTACTTTGCAATTCTCCTTGAAGTAATTGATATAGTCTTTGTCTCCAAACATCGTGACTTAGCAATTCTCCCCATAAGGAAAAGGGTAATTCTAATCTAGTTTGAATAATACCTGAATTTGCTAATCTAGATAATAAATTTTCTGCCTGGGTTGCGGATACAGGGGATAGGCTAGTCAGAGACACTTGAGTTTCTTCGTCAGGATTGAGTTGACTTACTACCCACAACACATTTAAATCTTGAATTATTTCCTGGGCATCAAGGCTATATGTTCTGTCACTAGAGTTGTAGGTAGCTGAGGTTTTAATTTGTTTGTGCGTCGTATATCCCCAGACTCGCATCGATAGATCATCTGGATTAATTTGAACTGCTAAATAATAGTCTCCCGCCAATTTGGGAATATCCACCCATTCTTGAGGTATTTGATATTCACTGTTATCAAAAGTTTTTTCTGGGATCAAAATCAAACGTTTATTTCCCCAGGTTAAAGCCGTACCATTGACAAAAGCCCAAAAACTAGGGAGTAATGTTTCATCTAAGAAAATACTTGACCGTTGTTGATATTCTGCTTGCAACCAAGGGAGAAAAGTTTGCAGGCAAATCTGGTTTAAATATTGATTCCACTGTCCTTTAGCAGTTGGTTGCGATTGGCTTTGCTGCCAAGATTCCTCCGCCAAATCGGAGGATATTTGGAATTGTAGTTGGGTAGGGTTTTCGGCTAGGAAAGTCATTGGATTTTGAATTTTTTATTTTGGATTTGTAGAGACGCGATTTATCGCGTCTTGACAAAATTTTGAGGTTTGGAAGTAAAGCACCCATTAATGAGCATCATTTTGATAATGTGCTTGCAACCATTCCTCCAAAATTGTACTGATATACTTAACCACGTCAGAAGTTATGGGAATATGCAGGGTTTCCTGACTCCAACAGGTTAGGGTTAGTAATAATGATTCGCGTATTTTAGATAATTTGCGGGATACGGTGTATTGTTGGACTGCTAATTCTTTAGCGATTTGCTGTTGAGTTAAACCCTGTTGGTAATAGAGTTGTAGCAGTTGTTGAGCGGTAGAATCTAGCTTGGCGATCGCAGCTTCTAAAACATCGTTAATTTGATTTTTTTGTTTGAGACGTGTAGCTTGTTCTTCTTGTTGAATCAATTCCGCGAGCAAGGGTTCTCGAAATGTATCTACTAATTCATCTTGTAATTCCCCCTCCTCGTATCCTGGTTTGGGAGAGTTGAGGGATTTGACAGATGGATACAAATATTTACGAACTTGGTTCCCACATTCTATTAACCAGCGTTCTATAGTTTCCTTGCTACATTCTGATTCAGGGAAGGAAAGCTGGTGACGCATTTGGTTATAAGCTGCTGCGATCGCTTCCCAGGTTGTCGGTTCTGGTGCTACGATTTGCCTCAACTTGGGGGATTTTCGGGGTAGATAAATACTTTCAAAACAAGTCCAAGCGAGCAAATAACTTTCGATAGTTTTAGCATCGAGTCCACCATTGTGCAGGGATTCCGTCAAAAGTTTGCGACTAACTTTGAGTAATAAAGCCCAATTACTGCACAAATCAGTTTCTTGATTTTGTCGCAGATAATCTCGAATAATATTACCAAAAGCGATGCTCGCATAACCTTTGACGCTACCACTGACATCGGGATTGCAAGATTTGAGAATTTTGGGAACAGATGCGATCGCTACTTGAAAAAAGTCTGGCATTTTATCGTTGGACTTTTGCAACCGTCGCATCATTTTTTGTACACTCCAGTAACAAGGTTCTTGCAGGTAAGCAGACATATGTCCTAAAGCAACTTCGGATTTTTCCGATTTTTGCGCTTGTTTGTGCCAATAAACAGCCCAGAAATCCTCAGATGTTTGAGCTTCCGAAATTTGCTTGAAACCAATTGTCATACTCCGATATAGCCTAGCATCAGTTATCCAAATACTAAATCTATCGGCATCAAACTTTAAAAAAGTAGAAAAAAGTTCAGTGATGTTTTTACGTGGACGCATAAGTCATTAAAAATTAAAGGTTCATTTCTTGAAAATGAAAATTTATTCCCACATGTTACCAAGGATTCCCAATCAATGTAAATCCAGACCAATAATAAGGATGGGATAACTCTTGACTATCGAGCAGGGCAACAACTTGTACTGGTAAAGAACTACTCCCCCGAATTGCAGCATTATTTTTTAAACTTACCTGCTGTTTAAGCATGGCAATTTGAGCTTGTCGTAGTGCTTCTGACTTAATTGGATTAGCTCTAAGTTTTTGATAAAATTGACTCATCAAGGCTAAGGTTCCCCCATCATCAACCGACCAAAGACTTGCCAGAGCAGCTTTTGCTCCCGACTGTACAGCCAACCCAGCAAAACCCAACTCTGCTTGAGGATTACCCAATGCAGTGCGGCAAGCACTTAATACCAATAACTGCACAGGAGGGCTATCTAATCCCAAACTTTTGAGTTCATCCAGGCTAACTTGGCTATCCCAAAATTGGATGTAAGATTCCTTTACAGAACCAGGAGAAAATTCAGCATGAGTGGCTAAATGCACTATCCCAAAAGGATAAAGAGCGCGTTCTTTCTTGAGATTTGCTAGGGTAAATTCTTGGTTTAATAAAGATTTTCCTAACCACTTGTTCCTTTTAATATTTGATAATTCTAAGGGAACGGCAGGTAAGGGTTGCTTATTTTCAAATTCCGATGCTCCCATTGCTAAAACTTGGGTTTGTGTAATATTTGTCGGTTGGAAATCTAGTAGATTGAAAGCTGGAATAATTGCCAAACTATATTTCTCAACTAAAAATTTTTTACCATCATAAATCGCAGCTAAAGGAACACCTCGCAATCCAGTACCCAAACAAAATATCAGATTATTAATACCTTGTGCCTGTAGTTCGGATTCCAAAGGAGCAATTAGCAACTGGTGTATTTTTTTGCCCGAACTCAGATACTCGCTGCGCTGAGAATCCGGATTAACAATGTCAGTGCGGAATTTACTGACAAGACTAATCAAAACCTCTTTTTTCGCTGCTGTAATCCGCTTGTGAATTGGTGGTTTATCCGGCAATACCAATATTAATTCGAGGTGATTAGGAGTCGGGACTGCATATATTAAAGCACTTTTTTTACCAACTCTCTGATTAATTCCACTCAGAATCTGACTGATTTTTTCAACTTCTAAAACCTTATTGGAAGGCAGTTTACCCTGGAGATATTCTTCATACTGTTGCTTCCATCCCCGCTCAACATGTATAATTGCAGACTTAATATCTTGATGATCGAGGAATTTTTTGATAACTTCCGGCTGAAGACGCGACAAGGGAAGCGTACTAGATTTTGGTGGTGGAGAAACGGCTTTGAGCTTTTCCTGGGGAAGACTTAGTAAGTTCAGCCCAATTATGGATAAACTCAGCATTGAAAAAGTCAATGAAGCTCGCTTAATTTTGTTCATATGTGTTGATAAGTAGTAAGACAAAATTAATTAGACTAATTTCGATCTGAAACCCTTGTCCAGCATAGAATCTCATCTGTAAATATTTCTATGCGATTACTTAGACAAAGTTTACGGTTATTCCTACACGCTCTGCATCTTATTTTCCCGATGCGAACAGGATATTAAGATTACGAAATATTAAGAATCTCAATAGACATCTCCTCCAAAAGACGTAGAGACGTAGCATTGCTACGTCTAATCAAGGGTTTCGGGCAACGCATAATAAGCATAGCGGTCGATGTCTAATAGACATGTGGTAGAAAAGACGTAGCAATGCTACGTCTCTACAAAGGGTTTCAGCCTTGACGTACAACTGGCACGATGATGCCAATATGCCTCTAAATCCCCTTGTCAATAGCATTTGAGACCGGCTTACCCTGAACTTGTAGGTGGGTAATGCATAAGCTTTAAACCTTGGTCGTTATAGAAAATTAGAAGACAAAAGCCAAGTAAAAATAACCTGGTTTGAGAAACTTCAATACAAACCAAAGCCTGAAACAGGTAAATACTAATGATAATTGTCATCAAACCCCAAACACCCACAATTGAAGTCCATCGCATCATCAATGAACTCAGCCACTATCCTGTAAATATTGAAAAAATACAGGGAAAATACAAAGTTGTTATCGGCTTGGTGGGAGAAACTAATTCAATTAATCTTGAAAATATCCAACAAATCAGCCCTTGCATCGAACAGATGATTCGAGTCAAACAACCCTTCAAACGAGCTTCTCTAGAATATCGTCACGGGGAACCTTCGGAAATTGCTGTTCCTACTCCCAACGGAATCGTGACTTTTGGACAAAATCATCCCCTTGTTGTGGTTGCAGGTCCCTGTTCGGTGGAGAACGAAGAAATGATTGTTGAGACGGCACAGGTTGTAAAAGCCTCTGGTGCCCAGTTTCTCCGAGGTGGAGCATACAAACCCCGTACCTCTCCTTATGCTTTCCAAGGACATGGAGAAAGCGCTCTATATCTGCTAGCAAAAGCTCGCGAAGCTACAGGTTTAGGGATTATTACCGAGGTTATGGATACCAGTGATTTGGAAGTAGTTGCCCAATTTGCGGATGTGGTGCAAATTGGCGCTCGCAATATGCAGAATTTCTCATTATTAAAGAAAGCTGGTGCTACTCTTAAGCCGATTCTGCTAAAGCGGGGGATGTCTGCAACCATTGAGGAATGGTTGATGGCTGCTGAATATATTCTTGCTGCTGGTAATCCCAATGTAATTTTGTGCGAACGCGGTATTCGCAACTTCGATCGCCAGTATACAAGAAATACTCTCGATTTATCTGTGGTGCCAGTTTTAAGAACCCTTACACATTTGCCAATTATGATTGACCCCAGTCATGGAACTGGTTACTCGCAATATGTACCGACAATGGCGAAAGCATCAGTAGCAGCTGGTACTGATTCTTTGATGATAGAAGTTCATCCCAATCCTTCATCGGCTTTGTCCGATGGTCCCCAGTCTCTCACACCAGCAGATTTTGTGGAATTAATGCAGGAAATTCATTCTCTGGCTCAATACTTTGGTCGCGGGAAAGCATTCTCGACTGCTACAACAGTCCAACTGAGGGCAGCTTGTATTAACGTATAGTTCAATACGATGTGTGCCGTGATTACCTTGTTAGGGCAAAGAATAGAGGCAAGAAAAAGGTATAAAAAACACCTTTTTCTGTCCTATGCCCGATTTTTTTTACTTCTACGGCTTGTAGCTCGCGGGCTAATTAAATGCATCTTCATACAGAAATGGTATCATATCATGCCCGGTAAATTACTTACAATTGTAAAGACGTTCCGGCGGAACGTCTCTACGACGGTAGGTAGGTTTTTATTGCTGTTAATTAAACGGACATGATATCAGATAGTGCATAAGTTGATTTTGCTTGCATTTAATTAAAGAAGAAAGCAAATAAGTTTCAATTACATGATTAGATTTTTGTCAATGGTTAAGTCTTGTAACTTTACACTGCATCGCTAATTATCTATTCATCGGATTTTAGAGGTAACAAAAATGAGTTTTGATACACGCAGTTACACGACTAAAGGCGGAATATTCGTATCGCGAACGCTGACGAATACTTCTATTGATACGGCGACAGAAGAGGTTTTAGTTCGTTTAGATTCCCAACGTGGGGCTTTACTGACAAGTAGCTATGAATACCCAGGACGTTATAAAAGATGGGCAATAGGTTTTGTCAATCCACCTTTAGAGATAGCTACCCGCGATAACTCTTTTACTATTACAGCGCACAACGACCGGGGTAAACTATTACTCGATTATTTGGCAGAAATTTTGGGTGATAAATCAACTATCAACTCAGATTTGATCGGTGTAAGTAAAGTAGATAATTCCATAACTGGTTTTATTGCACCTAGCAAAGAATTATTTTCTGAAGAAGAACGTAGCAGACAACCATCGGTGTTTAGTGTAGTTCGCAAAATACTTTCAATTTTTGAGAGTCCAGAGGACGAACATTTAGGACTATATGGTGCATTGGGTTACGATTTGGTGTTTCAGTTCGAGCAAATGCCAAAGTTTTTGAAACGGGTATCTGACCAAAGAGATTTGGTATTATATTTACCCGATGAATTAATAATTGTCGATTACCACTTGCAAAGAGCATTTCGCTTGCAGTATGATTTCATCACTAAAAATGGCAGTACCAGAGATTTACCCCGCAGTGGTGAAATTATTGACTATAGAGGTAAGCGTTTAACAGCAACTGAATCCTCCGACCATGCACCAGGGGAATACGAAGAACAGGTAAATATTGCCCTTGACTACTTCCGTCGTGGGGATTTATTTGAAGTTGTTCCTGGTCAAAGCTTCTTCCAAACCTGCGAAACTTCCCCAATCCAACTTTTCCGCACTCTCCGAGAAATTAATCCCAGTCCCTATGGATTCATATTTAATTTAGGTGGAGAATATTTGATTGGAGCATCTCCAGAAATGTTTGTCCGGGTTGATGGTAGACGTGTAGAAACTTGCCCAATTAGTGGTACGATTAAGCGGGGACAAACAGCGATCGATGATGCAGCGCAAATTCAGAAATTATTGAACTCGCGCAAAGATGAATCCGAATTGACCATGTGTACCGATGTCGATCGCAATGACAAATCCCGTATCTGCGAACCTGGAACAGTTAGAGTTATCGGTCGCCGTCAAATCGAATTATACAGCCATCTCATCCATACAGTCGATCATGTAGAAGGATTGATGCGCCGGGAATTTGATGCATTAGATGCTTTTCTTACCCATCTTTGGGCAGTTACAGTTACAGGGGCGCCGAAGCGATCGGCAATGCAGTTTATCGAACAACACGAACGCAGCCCCAGACGTTGGTATGGTGGAGCAATTGGGTGCATAAATTTTAACGGTAACTTGAATACTGGTTTAATTCTCCGCACCATCCAGTTGAAAGACTCAATTGCTACAGTGCGAGTCGGTGCAACGGTGCTTTATGATTCCGATCCCGAAGCAGAAGCCCAAGAAACGATTACCAAAGCTGCTGCACTGATGCAAACACTCTACCAGGCAAATCGAAAAAGTGCAGATTTCCCAAAAATATCTGCCCTCGATCAGCAAGAAGCTAATCCAGCATCGGGTAAGCGAGTTTTATTAATTGACTATGAAGACTCGTTTGTTCACACTTTAGCAAACTATATTCGGCAAACAGGTGCGATAGTTACCACCCTCAGACATGGTTTTGCAGAAGAATTATTTGATAGAGAACAACCAGACTTAGTAATTTTATCTCCTGGTCCTGGAAGTCCTAGCGAATTTAGAATTACAGAGACAATTCAAGCTTGTAAAAAACGGGAAATACCTATATTTGGGGTATGTTTGGGAATGCAAGCAATTGTGGAAGCACACGGTGGAAAATTAGGAGTTCTTAATTATCCTCAACATGGTAAAGTATCGCTGATTTCGGTTGTTGATAGAAACTCTGTAGCGTTTAGAAATTTACCAGAATCATTTGAAGTTGGTCGATATCACTCTTTGTATGCATTAACTGAGAGTTTACCCCCAGAACTAAAAATTACAGCAATGTCGGAAGATGGTGTAATTATGGGTATCGAGCATAAAACATTAGCGATCGCAGCTGTCCAATTCCATCCAGAATCAATTATGACTTTGAGCGAGGGAGTTGGATTGGAGATTGTTAAAAATGCAGTTATTGCTTTGACTGCGAAAAAATCTTCTTCTGTTTTGGTGTAAAACCATGTCCGGTAAATTACTTGCTTTTGTTTAGACGTTCCGACGGAATGTCTCTACGATGTAAAGACGTTCCGATGGAACGTCTCTACGATATAAAGACGTTCCACCGGAACGTCTCTACGACGGTTTTTATTGCTGTTAATTAAACGGACATGGTGTAAAACTTCAATCGGAAAAATCGACATTTCCGGCAACTACTTCAAAGAAAAATTAAGATGTTGAATTACTCACAAGAGACTCAAATAACCTTACAATCTCCAAAACCACGTCATATTCTCGAAGAGATTGTTCTGCACAAACAGCAAGAAGTCGCTTTGATGTACGAGCAATTTGCTTTTAATGATTTAACTAATCAAGTAAGCTCTGCTCCTAAAGTCCGAGATTTTTTAGCAGCAATTCGGCAGAATCATCGGAAACCTAGTATTATTGCCGAAGTGAAAAAAGCCTCCCCTAGTAAAGGAGTAATTCGAGATAATTTTGACCCTTTAGAAATTGCTTTAGCATACGAAAGAGGAGGCGCTAGTTGTATTTCTGTCTTGACGGATGAAAAGTTTTTTCAAGGTAGTTTTGAGAATTTGCAACTCATTAGAAATAGGGTAAATATACCTTTACTTTGCAAAGAGTTTATTATTGACCCTTATCAAATTTATTTAGCGCGAGTTAAAGGAGCGGATGCAATTCTTCTAATTGCGGCGATTTTAACTGATGAAGCTATTAAAGATTTTCTTCAGATTGCTCAAAGTCTGGGAATGATCGTTTTAGTTGAAGTGCATACTTTAATAGAAATGGATCGGGTATTAGCGATTGACGGGATTAAGTTAGTGGGTATTAATAACCGCAACTTAGAAGATTTTAGCGTTGATTTAGCAACAACAAAAGAATTGCGATCGCAGCGTCACGATATCTTGAATCAACTAGATATTTCCGTTGTCAGTGAATCGGGTTTGTATACATCTAGTGATTTAGCTTTTGTTTTAGAAGCAGGTGCAGAAGCTGTTTTAATTGGAGAATCTCTAGTTAAGCAAGATGATATCGAGCAAGCAATTAGACAAATTCAGATTTAACATCCTCATTTATAGGAACTAACTCATGACCATGACATCTATTTCCAAACATTTTGAATCATTACGCGCTGCCAACAAATGTGCTTTGATTCCTTTTATTACAGCAGGAGATCCAGATTTAGAAAATACTGCTGAAGCTTTGCGACTTTTGGATGCAAGCGGTGCTGATTTTATCGAATTGGGAGTTCCTTATTCTGATCCATTGGCTGATGGTCCAATAATTCAAGCTGCTGCTACTCGTGCTTTAAAACAAGGAACTCGTTTAGCTGATGTTTTAAGTATGGCGCAGTCGGTTACTCGAAGTTTAAAATCGCAGATTATTCTTTTTACTTACTACAATCCGATTCTCAATTTAGGGAGCGAGAAATTTATCAAACAAGCAGCTGATGCGGGAATTAAAGGTTTGGTGGTACCAGATTTACCTCTGGAAGAAGCAAGCGAGTTAATTAATTTTGCTGGGATTTATGGGATTGAAGTTACCTTACTTATAACTCCCAATACTTCCCCAGAAAGAATTAAGGAAATTGCCCGTCAGTCCCAAGGATTCATTTACTTAGTCAGCGTTACCGGTGTGACAGGAGTGCGGAAGCAAATACAAACCCGCGTCAAAGATTTACTCAGCGAAATTCGTAGCGTCACAAATAAACCGATTGGTGTTGGTTTTGGTATTTCTACCCCAGAACAAGCACGTCAAATGCGCGAATGGGGGGCAGATGCAGTCATTGTTGGTAGTGCATTTGTGCAGCTTTTAGGAGAAAACACACCCTATAACGGGTTGCGAGCTATTCGCGAATTTTGCAGCGATTTGAAAGCAGCAATATGATTTTTGGCAAATGGGCATTGGAAAATTACTAGGACTTACGCACTCGCTACGAGAAAACAAGACTTTGAGATTGCTTCCTTGCGTCGCAATGACGGAAATACTTAGTCCGTGCGTAAGTCCTGATTACATTAAAAACGGCTAATCACTGAACTTTTCCCTCAGCCCAAAATCTCCAATAAAGACTCTGCGTAACTTTGCGCTTACCTCTGCGTAACTTTGCGTTTAAAAGTAAAACTCCAAGCCGTTTTGAGTATCATAACTTCTTTCCTCCATCCCCCTTTCACACTGATTTTAGGAGAATGACATGTTGTTAAACGTACAAAACCCTGCAATTAATCGAAAACCAGATTCTAACGGTCGATTTGGTCAGTTTGGTGGTAAGTTTGTTCCCGAAACGCTAATGCCTGCTTTAAGCGAATTAGAAACTGCGTTTCACAAGTATTATAATGAGGCTGATTTTCAATCTGAATTACAAGGTCTTTTACAAGATTATGTCGGACGTGCAACCCCGCTTTACTTTGCAGAACGATTAACTAAATACTATGCTCGTCCCGATGGAAGTGGAGCGCAGATTTATTTAAAACGTGAGGATTTAAATCATACTGGCGCTCACAAAATTAATAATGCTTTGGCTCAAGTTTTACTCGCTCGACGTATGGCTAAAAAGCGGATTATTGCGGAAACTGGAGCTGGTCAACATGGTGTGGCAACTGCTACAGTCTGCGCTCGTTTCGGTTTAGAATGCATCATTTATATGGGCATTCATGATATGGAACGACAAGCTTTAAATGTGTTCAGAATGCGGTTAATGGGGGCTGAAGTTCGTCCAGTGGAAGCGGGAACGGGTACACTCAAAGATGCGACTTCCGAAGCGATTCGCGATTGGGTTACTAATGTGGAAACGACTCATTATATATTGGGTTCGGTTGCTGGTCCCCATCCTTATCCAATGATGGTGCGGGAATTTCAAGCGGTGATTGGTAAGGAAACTCGCGCCCAATCTCTGGAAAAATGGGGTGGTTTACCGGATATTTTACTGGCTTGTGTGGGTGGTGGTTCCAATGCCATCGGTCTTTTTCATGAGTTTGTGGATGAGTCATCTGTGCGTTTAATTGGGATTGAAGCTGCTGGTGAGGGAATCGATACGGATAAACACGCGGCAACTTTAACACTTGGTCGTGTTGGTGTTTTACATGGGGCAAAAAGCTATGTTTTGCAAGATGTTCATGGTCAAATTACCGAAGCACATTCGATTAGCGCTGGTTTGGATTATCCCGGAGTGGGACCAGAACACAGCTATTTGAAGGATATGAAACGTGCTGAATATTACAGCATTACCGATGAGCAAGCTTTAGTTGCATTTCAACGCTTGTCCCAACTTGAAGGGATTATTCCCGCATTGGAAACATCCCATGCGATCGCATTTCTAGAAATCCTGTGTCCGCAGCTTGTTGGTAGTCCCAGAATTGTAATTAACTGTTCTGGACGGGGTGATAAGGATGTGCAAACGGTCGCAAAGTACTTTTAAGTCTGCGTTACTTGCATAAAGATTGAAGTGCGATCGCTATGTATATTAGACCTGTCCGAAAATAAACGTAGAGACGTAGCAGTGCTACGTCTCTACAAGGGTTGTGGGCAAAGCATAGTCCATTTTCGGAGATGCCTAGAGTAAGTTCTAATTCATTTCGCTTTACATTTACCTACAGTAATTAGGAGTTTATGAAGATGGTTTGCAATGATTTTCTCAAGAATGATTGGCATGTGGTGGCAAGTTCCCAAGATTTGTTACCGGGAAAAATTCTGAAGGTGCGGTTGTTAGGTCAAGACGTTGTATTATGGCGTAATAGCAATAATGAAGCTGTGGCTTGGGAAGACCGTTGTCCCCATCGTGGTGCAAGTTTGGCACGGGGATGGGTTGAAAATGATGCTCTGGTTTGTCCTTATCACGGGTTAGCTTTTAACGGTGAAGGTAAATGTTCTCACATTCCTGCACATCCAGAAGCTGCACCACCTAGAAAGTCTAAAGCTTGTGTGACAACCTACAATCTTCAAGAACGCTACGGGATGATATGGGTTTGTTTGGGTACTCCAGAACATGATGTACCGGAGTTTCCGGAGTGGGATGACCCGAATTACAACAAGTTCTTTTTCAGTGGTGTGCTTTATCGTTCTAGCGCTCCCCGTGCTTTAGAAAACTTCATTGATGTGAATCATGTTCCTTTTGTCCATGATGGGACTTTGGGAAACTCGGAATATGCAAAGACAAATAGCTACCAAGTCGAAGTAACAGAAAAGGGTATTCATATTCACGAAGTTGGTGCTTGGCAAGCGGATTTGACAATGCAAGGAGACGGAAACACCGATCGCGCCAATTTCCACATTTTACGACCTCTAACTGTTGCTTTACGCCGGGGAAGTGAAAACGAACTTATGACAATCTTTTTTACTGTTACCCCCACCGATGAGGAGGAATGTTATGCCTGGAGATGGATGTTTCTTAATTACAATGTCCCCGAACAGGAGTTCAATAATTTCACCCATAGGATTATTCAACAAGATGTGGAAGCTGTGGAATCGCAAAAGCCAAAACGTTTACCTTTAGACTTGCAAGCGGAGTATCATTTGCCGAGCGATCGCGCTACTGTCACTTACCGTAAATGGCTAAAAAATTTGGGTGTCACTTTTGGTACTGTTTAATTGAATTGTATGGGAAAGGGAATAGTATAGGAATCTGGTTTTACAGCAGATTTCACTCCTTAGGAAGTACATGCGTAAAACCCAAAACCCTGTAAAGACGTTCCGCCGGAACGTCTCTACGTGTATTTAATAATAACGCAAGATTGCGTAAAACCCAAAACCTTGTAAAGACGTTCCGGCGGAACGTCTCTACGTATATTTAATAATAACGCAATCTGCTGTATATTTTATCTGTGCTTATCCCATACTTTCTCCCAAAATCAGGAATTTTATCAACAGTCTCAATTCTGGCGATCGCAATTCGTAATTTTAGTTTTTGTACCTAATATCGCTTTTCTTGAGATAATCAGACTTGTTATTCAACTAATTTGTCACAACATTTTTTCAAATTAGTATTTTTAGTTCTGTGTCACCCAACATTTCAACCCCTTAATAATCGCAAACCACAAGTTTAATAAATCACATCCAATATTCAACATGCAAAAACAAAGTTTGTCAGCGAATGCCTTGGCAGCAAACAAATTTCAGCAAAGATTGTTGAATAATTATCTCGCTGGAGTCGCAAGTTTGTTATCTTTTTTACTCCTAAGCGCTTATCCTGCAAGTGCAGAAACAACTGATTTTTCTTCGATAAAAATTGCAGATTCAGAAGAAAACACATCTGAAATGAATCAGGTGACAAATGTCAACCAACTCAGTGACATACAACCAACTGATTGGGCATTTCAAGCATTACAGTCATTAGTTGAGCGATATGGCTGCATTGCGGGGTATCCTAATTCAACTTTCCGTGGTAATCGGGCAATAACTCGTTATGAGTTTGCTGCTGGACTCAATACTTGCTTGGAACGTGTTAACGAACTGATTGCAACTGCAACTAACATCAGAGCGAAAAAAGAAGATTTAGAAATCTTACAAAAGTTACAGGAAGAATTCACGGCAGAATTGGCAACTTTGCGTGGTCGAGTTGATACCCTCGAAGCTAAAACAGCCGAACTCGAAGCAAATCAGTTTTCCACCACGACTAAAATTCAAGGTCAGATAATTATTTCTGCCAATGCTGGAGGTTTTAGCGGTGATAGAATTGTTGATGCGACAGGTAGAGTCCGCACTCAACAACCTAATGCAACTTTGTTGTATCGAGCAGGAATTGATTTAAACACTAGTTTTAGTGGCAGTGACTTGTTAAAAATCCGCCTAGAAGCGGGAAGTGGACCGATAGAAAATGGTCGTCCTGTTGGTGGTAGAGATAATGCAGGGGGAGCATTGGAGCCATTTTTTGGCAGTGCTTTGGATTATTCGATTAATCCTCCCACCAATAATGATGTGGAGATATCGAGAGTATATTACAGTTTTCGACCGACTCAAGATTTACAGGTTACGCTTGCCCCTATTTTCCAAACAGCAGATTTTATTGACTTTAATAGCTACGCAAAACTTAGTTTTCGAGACTTTAGCACTCAAGCATTTATTAATAACTATATTCTCTTCCCAATTACTATTCCCAGTGGAGGAGCAGCGATTGAATGGAAACCTGGTGGGGGTTCTGTTTCCGTGCGAGCAGTTTATGCTGCCGCAGAAGCTTCTAACCCAGGAAATCAACAACTTGCTAGCGGTGTTTTACCATTTCTAGAAGTCTTATATCCCAATAATTTTAGACCTCCCATACCAGGATCTGCTAATACTTCTGACATTGCCGGAGGTTTATTTGGAGATAATTATCAAGGAACGGTGGAATTAGAATATGCTCCTTCGCGAAATTTTGCTCTGCGCTTACAATATGGTGGTGGTGAAGTGTTCAATAATCATTTTGATGCGTTCGGGGCAAATGTTGAATTGACTCTGGCAGAAAAGTTTGGTATCTTTGGACGCTATGGTTACGCTAGCTATAATGGCACCGCATTTGGCGACATTAATCCTAATTATTGGATGGCAGGAATTGCCCTGCGTGACTTATTTACACGCGGTTCTTTAGCAGGTTTTGCCGTGGGTCAGCCATTTATTGTTAGTGAAATCGGGGATGCAACTCAGACCAATTATGAGTTATTTTATAACTACCCATTCAGTAGGAATATTCAAGTCACTCCGGCGATTCAACTCATTGAGAATGCTGCCAACCAAAGCAGTAATGGGACGATTTATTCGTTTTCGTTGCGGAGTGTATTTTCTTTTTAGTTCTCTGGAAATATATTTGGAGGTGGAAAATGGTACTTGTTAATGTTGAACAAAATGTAGTGAATAATGACAATAAAAATTGGTCTGTAATATTGCAGCAATTGCTTGATCGCGAATCGCTGTCTGTTTCCCAAGCTTCGGATTTAATGTATGGTTGGTTGGGGGAAGCTATTCCTCCGGTACTGTCGGGTGCGATTTTAGCAGCGATTCAAGCCAAGGGTGTATGTAGCGAAGAGTTGTTGGGAATGGTTCGGGTTTTGCATGGACAATCAGTAAAGCCAAATTTACGCGATCGCATCATCAACAATCAACCCCTTGTAGATACTTGCGGGACTGGTGGGGATGGTGCATCGACATTTAATATTTCCACTGCTGTTGCTTTTGTGGTGGCAGCTTGTGGAGTAAAAGTTGCCAAACATGGGAATCGTTCCGCGTCGGGGAAAACTGGTTCTGCTGATGTTTTAGAAGCTTTAGGTGTGAATTTGAATGTTAATTCTGAAGTTGCTCAATTAGCATTGGAGGAAGTCGGGATTACTTTTCTCTTTGCACCCGATTGGCATCCCGCATTAAAAGCGATCGCGTCATTGCGAAAAACCCTCAAGGTACGCACAGTATTTAATTTACTTGGTCCGCTACTAAATCCCCTATCCCCAACAGGACAGGTAATTGGCATTAATAATCCAGCTTTAATTGAAACTTTTGCCGAAGTTCTCAACCATATGGGAACTCACAGGGGAATTACACTACACGGACGGGAAAAATTAGATGAGGCTGGATTAGGAGACAAAACCGATTTAATTGTACTCTCAAATAAACAAATACATCGACTCGAATTAGATCCAAAAGATTTAGGTATAAATCCAGCCCCTATTAGTATGTTGGCGGGTGGTGAGGTTAAAGAAAACGCAGAAATTCTCCAAGCTATTTTACAGGGAAAAGGAACAAAAGCACAACAAGATGTCGTAATTTTAAATGCTGCTTTAGCATTATATGTCGGCGAAAAAACATCAAATAATGATGATTATCTCAAGGCTTTCTCTGATGCCGTGGTAATTGCCAAAGAAGTTTTACAAAGTGGAGAACCCTGGGAAAAATTGAAACAACTAGCTGAATTTGGGAATAGGGAAATACAGTAGACATAGGAGTGAAAAACAATGTAGAGACGCGATATATCGCGTCTCTACACATGATATTATGTACAAACTATGTACTTATTAATATTTTCTTTAAATTCTCGCGCCCTTTGTTCGCTAGGTATTTCTGATACTAATGTTTCAACTAATTGTTTAGGAGTTAATGAGGGGTGTTTAGCTAATGTATCTTCGATAATTATATTAGCTACAGGTCCAACAAAGCTAGTTAATTGTTGACGGCAATGATTGAGAAAAGCTGGATTAGTCATTGCCGGGTTATTTTCATTTGATTGCTGAGAAGGGATAGAACTATTGAAACGCTCAGATGCACTTTCTAGCAGTACTTTGATTCTATCTCGAAAAATTTTGGCACGTTGTTTGTTAGGAATTTGATTGCTGATAATTTCGATAAATTCATCAACTGCTAAATGCGGAGATTTTTCTAAAGTATCTTGTACTAAAACACTGGCAAATGGTCCGACAAAACTAGTTAATTGCTGCTGGAAATCTTCTAAAAATTCTCTATTGAGTGATATAGGTGCTTGTGGATGTAATTGGGTTGGTGCTTCGCTATTTTGTTTGAATGAATTAGTATTTGGTTGTTTTGACTGTCTTTGGAAAACATTAAGCAGTGATTGTGTGGATTTATTTTGATTATTAATTTCGAGGATAATTTCATTTGCAAATTGAAAGCGATCGCTTGCTTTTTCTGAAAGCATTTTATCTAGTATATTTGCGAAAAATTGGCTGACTTTGGTATAACATTGCCAACGCCAATTTAAAGATTCATCCATTAATAAATATGGCATTCTTCCAGTCAAAAGTACAATTGCACAAACTCCCAATGCGTAAATATCGCTGCTAGGATAACATTGTCCTAAGCGTAATTGTTCAGGTGGAGAATAGCCGATTTTCCCAACAACTGAACCTTGGAAAGAAGAATGGCTATTATTAAAATTATTTTCTTGATTTAAGTTACTTGTCGAGAAAAACTGCGTTAATTTTTGTTTAACAATTCCAAAGTCAATTAATACAGGCTGAGTTTTATTATTGGGAAGCATGATGTTATCCAACGAAATATCCCGATGAATAATTTTATGCAGATGGATATATTCTAATATCGGTAATATTCCTTGCAGCCAAGTTTTAACTTCACTTTCAGAGAATGGTTTCCCTGTTCTAGTAAGACGTTCCTGAAAAATTTGTGAGTAAGTTTTACCATCAATATATTCTTGGACAATAAATAACCGTTGTCCATCTACAATGAAAGCTAAAAACTTAGGGATTTGAGGATGTTTAAGTTGAGATAAAACTTTTGCTTCTCGCTCAAATAATTCCTTAGATTTATTAAAAATATTTCCTTGGGTTGTAGCTGGTACGAACTCTTTTAAAACGCAGGCTTCGTCAAAACGATGTTTGTCAAATGCAAGGTAGGTTCGTCCAAAGCCTCCTTGTCCAATTAATCCATTAATCAAATAGCGGTGATTAATTAATGTTCCTGCTTGAATTTCTGAAATCATTGTTATCTCAATTTTTAATAATAGTGAATAAAGCGCAACCTCAGATAGAATTGGAATAAGCTGTTATGTATAAAAAATTAACATTTTTACAGCAAGGTTCGGGTATAATTTTTATGTCCTTTGCCCAAACGAAAATGAAAAATATGCAAATTGTCCCCGCATTAAATTAAGATATATCAAATCGGAAAGAAACTAAATTACGACGACCGAATGAGAAACACAAACCTGGTTTTAATTTGTACCAAACTTCAGGTAAGAGTGGATATTTATTAATAAAAGTACCATTTGTACTACCCATATCTTGAATATAGTAGTCAGTGCCATCAAAGCGAAGTTGAGCGTGAAGACGGGAAAGAACATCAGAATTTGGTAAATCTAAAAGATCAATATCTAAGGGAATTTTGCTATTTTGCTTACCAATAGTAATTACCTCAAAATCCTCTGGTAATTCAATTATTTTACCAGTTTGGATATGAATTAGTTGTGCTACTGGGAGTTGTACTATTGTTGATGATGCGATTTCTTCGTTCATCGGTGGCAATAAAAATGTATTACCCATAGGTGATTTACCCATAGATGGTCCAGCCATATGTATTGTTTTTGCGGTAAAGCTAAAAACTTTAGTAGTGAGAAAGTAATTGAAGATGCCAAATGAAATCAAAGAGAAAACAGCGCTACTATAAAAAACAGTTTGTATCCCTGAATATTTGATAGCAAGACTACCGAGAAATGGACCAAGTGTTTGTCCCCAGGATACAAGAGTCATATTAATAGCTGTAAAACTTCCGCGAGATTCTTGTGCAGAAAGTCCAGCAAGCAATGCTTGGGAGGATGGAAGTGCAATGCCTTGGGCAACACCGAGTAAAGACATGGGGATGAAGAACAGCCAATAATTTGAAATTATGGGCATAATTATTAAAGCGACGGCAAACAGTAAAAAAGACAGTTTAATGAGTTTTATTTCTGAAATATGTTGCGTCAACTTATGTAATTGGGAAGCAATTAAAGCCAGTGCGATGGAAATACTTCCAAGAATAATACCATTTTGTGCTTCCGATGTCTGAAATTTCTCGCTTGCTAGGAAAGGAATATAAGTTAAACAAAGAGTTTGAATCAAAAATATGGACATGACAGCAAACAAAAGTCCAATTACGGGACGATTGTTAACACTGTTCCACGTACTTTGTAAATATGATTTTAATTCAAGTTTTTCTTGCTGTTCGTGGTGTTTTGGTAGTTTTAGTGAGGTTAAGGAAAATAGTGCTAGGGGAACAGCAAGAAGTGCAGCAAAAAATGTATATCGCCAGTTTAATTCACCTACAAATCCACCTATGAGAGGAAATATTGCTCCACTCATACCAATCAAACCGGCATTTAATGCCATTGCAATACCTAATGTTCTACCACGATAAAGGTCGCCAATTACAGTTAGTTGTAGCGGTTCTAAACTAGCAGCACCAACACCTTGTAATAATCGCCATCCTAAATGATTGGTAAAGTTAGATGTTAAACCGCTTAATCCTCCACCAATAGCAAACAATAGTAAGGAGGGGAATAGCACTTGTTTTCTTCCTAAGCGATCAGCTAAAATTCCAAATATTAGAGTAATAATGGCGCTCGGTAATTGATAAATTGTCGAAGTCCATGAAATAGCATCTGTGGAGATATTAAAAAATTGCTGCATCGTTGGTAAAACAGGATTGAAAAGAGTCCCACCTAAAATCCCCATTAGTGTTACCAAATTGATGATGTAGAAATTCCTATCTCGGAAAATATTAGTGGGAGTTTTCGATTTGGGGGTTATGGTAGAATAATTCATTTTCATGCCTCTTTGATTTTTGTTTGTTTGATAAATTAAGAAATTGAATCGTTTTGCTTGCGACTTAAGCCATAGAGAGTAATAAAACAAGATAAAATCAATAACACACTAATGCTTTTGATAGATATTTCCACAATTGTTTCCATCAAGGTATTAGCTTGGGGTAATCCTTTTGCATTAATAATAAATACTCTGGTTAAGCCAAAAATTGCACCCAATAACTCTCCAGCGAACGCAACATAAGCGCTGATTATCAACATCCAGAAATTCGCTTTCGCAATTCCAAGCGATAATTTCAACTGTGGATAACAAAGACCAACTACTGCTAAAAATAGTCCTTCTGTAATTCCTAGTAAATGGGTAGCGAGTCCTGCGCGTGGATTTACATACAGGGGGATGAAGAAACCTGCAATAAATCCGATTGTACAAAGAAAAACACCATGCCATAGGAGTCTACGTTTTAAATCTTCACTCTCGACGCTATTTATGAAAGTATTGGGTACTTTTTCTATTTTAGATTGCATCATAATTCATGCCATAATGTAAGTCATTAAAAAATGGCGCATGGGTCATGCCCTGCGCCTTTGGCGCTGTTAAATCAGAAGAAAAGCAGGTTGGATTGAAAATTAATTATTCTTAACAACCCGCAGTTTTTAGCATTTCTAAGCTTTTGCTAAAGCCATTCCTAATGCTCTTCCGGTTTGAGCAGCAACTATACCATCAACAGTTAAGTTGTTGTCTTGTTGGAATTTTTTGACTGCATTTTCTGTTGGTTCGTCGAATATACCGTTGGCTGTAACTTCATATCCCAATCTAGATAAGTCGCTTTGCAGACGTTCTACTTCTTGACCTGTGATTCCGGGTTGTAAAATTGGCATTTCAGACATGGTAATTTCTCCTGTGAGGTTGTTATCTATTAATAGCGATTGGTTTTTGAAACTTATGCATCTTCCTAAGGATGTTACCGAAAAAATGCACCCTCACATAAGGTAAGGGGCATGAGGCATGGGTTATGGATGTTTTGGATGTAGAGACGTAGCAGTGCTACGTCTCTACATTGTTTTCTACCAGATGTCTAATGTAAAGACGTTCCGCCGGAACGTCTCTACGACGGTAGGTAGGTTTTTGTTAATGTTAATTAAACGGACATGGTATTACCTGATTTTCTAAATGCAACTGGTAAATGATTGGGTCCGTGGAAAATAATATTGTTTGCCCAATCAATGTTTTGATTAACTAAGTGAAGGTCGGGTAAACGATTGAGTAAAACATTCAATGCAATTTGACCTTCAGCACGGGCTAGGGTAGAGCCAAGACAGTAGTGAATACCACCACCAAAACCAGCATTTTTAGTATCTTCACGTTGAACATCAAAGACCTCAGGATTTTGAAAACGCATAGGATCGCGGTTTGCAGAACCCAACATGATTCCCACACTATCCCCGCGCTTAATTTGTTGACCGCCAATTTCTATGTCTGCATATGCCCAGCGCGTTACCATCTGAATGGGGGTATCGTAACGGATGATTTCCTCCACCGCATTCGGCATATATTCGGGATGCGATCGCAATTTCTGCAACTGAAGAGGATTTTGTAGTAATGCCAATACCCCTTTGGCGATTAAATTAACTGTGGTTTCATGTCCAGCTGTCAATAAATGAGTGCAGGTAGCGACAATTTCTTCATCTGTGAGTTTATCACCTTCATCCGCAGCCTTAACTAAGTTAGAAATCAAGTCTTCCTGTGGATTAGCGCGACGGTTTTCAATGATCGGCTTAAAGTAGTTGATAAAATCTTGGCTTGCTTTTTCGGCGTTTTCGTAAATTTCTGGTGGTGGTTTCAAACGGGATGCACTGGCATTTTGCAAGGCTAAAGCCCATTGACGAAATAGCTCGTGATCTTCAGGATTTGCACCCAACATCGTCGCAATTACCATGATTGGTAAAGGAAAAGCATATTCTTCCAGCAAATCCATCTCTCCACGAGAATGAACTTTATCCAGTAGGGAATCTGCAATTTGGTAAACATAAGGACGCAGATTTTCTACAACCTTCGGTGTGAATGCCTTACTAACCAAAGATTTAAGCCTAGTATGGTCGGGTGGTTCGCGAAACACAATCCACTTACTTACCATTGTGAGGAAGGTGCTATAAGCAGTGGGGACTGGAGTTGTTTCCACATCATCCCGTTTGATAAACTCGCGACCAAATCTCCGGTCTTCCATAACTTTCATTACATCTTCGTAACGGAAGATATACCAAGCGCCAGCTAAATTAGGATTTGAGGAAATACCCCAATGAACTGGGTCTTGTTCTCGATAACGACGGTAGTATGTGTATGGGTCGGATGTTACTGCTGGGAGAAACGGGTTTAATCTTTCAATCGTTGAAGTAGTCATTTGTCACCTCTATTCATATTTTGTCAAGACGGGAAAGGAAAAAGGGGAAAGTTATTTACACCCTTAGTAGTGAAGTTTTTTGATCGTGCGTAACTTTTAACTCCTCGGTTATTGGATATCGACCGAATTTAATTATGCGTTGCCCGAAACCCTTGATTAGACGTAGCATTGCTACGTCTCTACGTATGACTCTGGAGCTTCTTTTAGTTGTTAACGTTGGGTAAACAGATTTTATGCAGTTGCTATTCGGCATTGCTGAATTGATGTATGAATCCGCATGTAAAGGCGTTCCGCCGGATGTAAAGACGTTCCGCCGGAACGTCTCTACAAGGATTTTAGTATTATATAAAATTATTTTCACGCCCCCGATTCAGCAACGCCTGCTATTCTTGTGGATTTGAGACTATGACAAGGAAAATGACCAGCGATGTTGGCATATATTTTCTACTCACTATTAATTTTGATGAACAAACCTATTTTTACCTTATCAAAATTAATCCAATGAGCCACTATTGTTGGCAATCAATGGTAAACGGGTTCCCTTCTGGATCAACACCTTCAGCTACTTTTAAATTATGTGAAGGAGAACGAACAGGGCTGAGTTTCACACCACGCTGAATTAAGGTATTGTAAGCCGTTTCAAAATCATCAACGCGAAATGCCAATTTAGGTCTATCCTTACCGAAGTCCTTAGCGATATTACCGTGCAGCACCAAAGTGCATTCGCCAGTTGTAAACTCCACCCATTGTTTGTCGCTGCGTTCGTCTATACTCATAAAAGACTTTACCTCAAGCCCCAATTGGTCGCGGTAAAACTTTATTTGTGCCTCTATGTCTTGCACATAAAGAATCGCTTTTGTCAAGCCTTGGATAACGTTCATGTTAATTTTTGCCTCAGTAGTTAGTAGTTAGTAGTTAATGCAATTAGCCGCGATCTAAAGACACTAATTCAAGTGGTTTTTTTAACACAGATAGCATTTGTATCATTTGCTCATGTCCAGACTTTTGAACTTCTGCCACAGATGGTCTAGATTCCAAACGCCGAACATAATCTGTTAATTTGGGTAGATGCTTGTAGCTGTAAACCATACGCAGGTAACTTAAGGTGGGTGCAGCAGCACAATCTGCAAGGGAAAAGTCTTCCCCAGCCAGCCAAGTTTTACCAGACAATTGTTCTTCAAGTTGTAAGCAAGCTGTCTCTAGTAACCGATGTGCTTTATTAACCTCATGACTGCCTTGTTCTTCCAGCGGACGCTGAGAGTCGGAAAATAACGCTTCACGTCCTCGGTTGATGTAGACATCAATAATACGTTCGAGCATTCGTACTTCTAAAGCCAGCTTTGGATCTTTTGGGATGAGATAGGGTTTGTTAAAAAAGCGTTGATCGAGATACTCAATAATGATGGAAGCCTCGAAAAGTATTTGACCGGATTCGGTTTCTAGTGTGGGAATTTTGGCAAAAGGATTAATTTTTGTATAGTGCGATCGCTCTTGTTGATCAAAAAGATTAACTTCTATAGGTGTAAAAGCTGCGTCTTTTTCATAGAGAGCAATAAGGACTCGCTGGGAGTAGGATGAAGCCGGAGCGTAGTAGAGTTTCATAATTAAAAGTACCCCCGGACACGATCAATCAAAGCTTCTGCATCTTCTGGGAAAACATCACCTCTCCAAGCAACATGTCCGTCAGGACGAACTAAGACATATTTACGCTGATAAAGTTTGGCGATTTCAGAGTTTTGGATGTGGTGAGAAGTCAGAGGTATAACCTTGTCTTGGCAAATTTGAGTTAATTTTTCTGTCTCCTGCATCGAGTCAAAACACATCAAGACAAAGCCGTTACCAAATAAATCTAGCGTTGATTTATCTGGTAACAACCAAGCATGAGGTGCGCGACAACCGGGATAGGTGCTTTGCTGCCACTGGAAAGGGTCATCATTTGGTGTTGTTAATTCGCCATTACTAATAATAATTGGGGATTCGTAGCGGAAACCAAAGTGAACTCCTGGTGCATCAAATTCGCGTTTTACCTGACTGCGTTCCATTCCTTGAGCTATTTCTTGGCGAATTTGTTCACCTTCAGGAGAATCACTGGTAATTATGGGGGGAATACCGCGTTTTTGAGTTCGTTCTAAATTCTTATTTGCTTCTTCGACATTTCGTAATGCGATCGCTCGTCTTTCAATTTCGTAGGTGTCGAGTAAACTGGAACCTGCCCAACCTTTGATAGTTGCGGCAAGTTTCCAACCCAAATCCACAGCATCTCCTATTCCCGTATTCATCCCAAAACCACCGGAAGGTGACAAGGTATGGGCAGAATCCCCCACAAAGAAGATATTTCCAACTCGAAATTTATCTGCGACTCGATGGGTAAGATACCAAGGTTGATTGGAAACAATTTCAAATGGGGTATCAATAGAAATGGCAGCGCGAATTGCTTCTGTGGCATCGCGGACAGAACCATCGGCATTTGGCTTGAGAATTAGCCTATACAGAGATTTACCATCAACTGCCCGCAATGGTTCTTGAATGACGGGATTCATCAAAAAGTACACCATTGCGTGGTTTTTACCCATTTGCGTGGCTAATTCCGGCGCTCTAAAAACAACGCTTTGAAATACTGTTGTTGGGTGCAGACTTGGTACCCCCACACCGCAAGCTTTACGCACAGGACTACCAGCACCATCGCAAGCAACTAAGTATTTACTGCGAATCGTTTCTGTTTTTCCCGTTTTTAAATCTGTAATTTGGGCGATCGCACCATCATCATTTTGTTCAAAACTATCAAGCCGAGATAAAAACTTAATTAATCCATCTTGATATTCACCCAAAAAATTGTAAAAAACGGGAGCAAACCAATTTTGTGGACATACCTGTTCTAATTCTGGCGAATAAGTAGGTAATTTTCGTTTTGCATAACATGGAAAATGCGCTCTATATATTTCATGTCCACCAACAGAAGTTACCCAAGCAACATCTAAAGTATGATGGACATCCCAACCTGCATCGCGTATTTGTTGAGCAATACCCCAACGTCGGCAAAACTCCATCGAACGAGGTCCCACGGTACTTACTTTTGGATCAGTCACCTCACCATCAGTTTGTTCAATCAAGATACAATCTATTCCTTGGTAGCGAAGTTCAGATGCAAGTGCTAAACCTACAGGACCACCACCAACTATCAAAACATCGGTTTCCATATTGTTATTTCTCCTTCGTAATTAACTTTTAATGCAACAAAGATTGAGGATTTATTGCCAACTCTTCAAAAAACTTGGCATAAAACTCGAACATTTCGCGCACAGTATTAGGAATAGCCTCACATTCTCTCGCCTTATATCCTAATTCCTCAAATTTCCTGGATATCACTCGCATTGCTACTTCTGGATTGGGGATATAACTAGGTGAATTAATTTCAAAGGAAGGACCTGCTGTTTTACCCCGCTTCCCTGAAGGCATACTCATTAATAATTCTCCCAAAGGACGCATCATTCCCGTCATTAAATCAATTCCAGCATTCATTAATTTAGAACGTCGTAAACTTCCTGTTGGGGTTAAACCAAAGTGCTGTACCATCAACAGCATCATCAGAAAATAACTTTCATTAAATATTTCCATGACGGTGCGAGTTTGGGCAACGGTGACAATATTTGTATTGTAATCTCGATGGAACAAAGAAGGATTGCGTAAAGCTGGGTAAGAAGGATTCCAAGGGATTTTGTATCCTGTTTCAGGTTCCGTTGTTTGTTCAGTGGAAAGTGCATCTGCCAAGCGACGGAATTTTTGATAGTGAGAATCCTCAAATTTGGGTGATTCTATGTGACATCCTTCTCCCTGTTCAACAATTACATCGACAGCGAAAAGAGCGCTATTTAAATCGTCAACTTGTAATTGGTAATCAGGGTGCTTTTGATTAGTGCGATCGCGCATAAATAATCGATGCTCTCCACCAACATTACCTTTTTTGACGATGAATAAATCGGGGATATTTTGTAATCCTTCACGAATTTGATGATACAGTTCGCTAAGGGAACCATAATTGTGCAAGGGTGTGGTTGTGCGATCGCATGGTGCTACCTTGGCAATATCTGAGGTGAGAAAATCGGGCATTTCCAAACTTATGAACCGTTGCAAAGAAGCCGCATTTAATGGTTCGAGGGCAAAATCTATATCGATGGGGAATCTTCCATTCAGTTCACTCCAATTGGGTACAGCAGGATAGAAAGGTTCACCCATCGCCATCAATATATTATTGACCATTAAAAAGTGAATCATTTCCTCGCGGGAAATTTCTAACAAGACTCCCCGCATTCCATATTTATGTACTTCTTTGCCATCACCACAAGCTAATTCTAGTTGTTTGGGAGTCCACAAACCGCGATTTACATATTCTTTCCCTGTCACGTAATTAGGAACCGAATAACCTGCATAGATATATTGCAGCATCACAGTAACTTCCAATTCTGCTGCATGTTTTAGCGCTGTAACTAATTCATCACGAGTTTGGATAGTCGGTTGAATTTGTTTTGGTTCAGGTTTCATTGGGGGAATATAACCAACTCGCTGTTGATTGTACAAAAATCTCCGTAATAAATTTGTTTTTGGTTCGGACATATCCCGACTAGGGGGCATATAGTAGGTTTTATATTTGTTTTTCGGGTCGGACATTTGCCACATTAACCTTGCATAGGTTTCGACTTTACATTGATCGGCTAAACTAAAAACCTCGAATTTCATAAAGGAAAAACTAAACTCGTAAAAAGCGAGAATATGTTTGTAAATTAAGTTGAAATCCACGGCTTTATCGGGAATTTCTTCTAAGTGCCAATCATCGCTCATTACTCGGATAGCAAAGAATCCTGCACTAGACCAGAAGCCTAGTTTATCGTCGTTGTCGTAGGCTATTTCCGGATTAAGAGATTTTGGATTATTTTCACCGATAAAATCATTTAATTCATTAGGATTTACAGTTAGCAGCACCTTTGCTGTTCCCGCATTTGCACCGCGTAATGTCACCCAACCACGACCAGATGAATCTGTGGAAATAATGCATTCGCGAGCAAAATTGCCTTTCTCTTTTTGTTTTCCAGCTTTGAAATGCACAATATCCATTTCTGAACTGGGGGGAAACTGATATTTCAGTTGGGGAAAGGCTCTGGGATTGTAAAATTGAATGAGATTAACAGATTCAACTGCTGCTGGAACACCTTTAACAAAAGAACGTACCTCCAACTCAACTGCATGGTCTTCAGGACATCTTTTATTGGGATACTCAATAAATAAACAAGCATCATCTATCTGAAGATTGATTTCTTGCTCTTGTAAGAGAATTATTTGCTGTCCATTTTCATCTGTCCCAACAATACATAATCCTTGCTGTTCTATCTCTTCAAGTAACTTTTCTAACTGTGCCGATAAAGGAATATCTATAATTCCACTGGTAAGATTATGAGCTTTTTTTTCATAGGCATTTTCCGGAATAGTTGCAATGAGTTTGTGAGTTTTAACAGTACGTAACTCCAAGTCACCTAAATCCAACTTAGAATGAATTTTATGAGTAAGTCCCGCTTCCGGTTTTGCTGTGCGTCCCACTCCTGGTACTGCCGTCACCATATTTAAACTGACACCTTGGGGAGTAATTTGCAGAGTTAGATTATTTAATAATTTGGGTGAATGAGAAACACTGTGAGGAGTTAAAAGCCTACCGTGGGGATAGGTACGCAATTCATCTTCACACCACAAACCAATAGTACCGTGGAGTTCCCAAAAAGTCGGCGAATCGGGTTGAATGGGTGCAGACATATTACTGATACTAAATTGTACTACCAACCCCAACACATTTTGACGTTCCATGAGCGATCGCAACATCAATACAGTTGGAGAAATCGCCACATCTTCACCCCAAATAAAATCGGGAGCATCTTTAGGAATGGCAAATTGATAAACAGCAGCCCTTTGAAACTGATTATTTAAACAATGTTCTGGTAAATTGCGAATATGGTGAAAATCTTGCCACCGCGCTAACTGCATTCCCGTAATAGGTGCAGAAACCATATAGGGAACTTCGTGGGAACCTCCCTGTCTACCAAAAGCCAACTGACCTAACATAATTGTATCAGTCCAGTTTGATGCCGGATCGCATTCAAAAAAACGAGCGCGATTAACAGTCGTTTTCACATAATCGTTATAATGACCCCACAAATCAACGCTGCGTCCAATAACGGGATCATTTTGGTCAATTTCGCCAAATTCGCGTTGAGTGCTGACTATTTGGGCTTCGATGGAAAAATGCCCGTTACCGCCAAAATCATATCCCATCGCCATACTAAAAGCACCATTTTCATCGAATTGTCCTTCTGAATTGAATCGAGGACCTAAGTTCTTGAGATATTCGTGATATGTGCATGGGCTGATGCTGCTGTCAACAGGTTCTCCATTCATGTAGCAGGTGTTGGTACTTACATCTACATTGCCGTTTTTGTGTCCCGTCGGTGCATGGATGCGGGCAAAACCCTGAAAATGAAGGCGGGGGAAATCTAAAATACTCATGGGAATAGGAGATAGGTGATGGGGAAGAACAACCCCCCCATATATATTTAGCGAAAACAAAATGGAACTTATGCAGCAAAATAGAAAATAATTTAGAAATTGAAGATTAAATTTCCTGAATATAGCACTTCTCGTTTGAATCAAGTACAGATTTATCTGCGTCCATCTGCGTTCATCTGCGGTTCCTTAATTCTTTGATGTATTGCACCCAACTGATAACCACTATATTACTCAGCGAACCTCTGCGGTTAAATAATTTCTATAAATCCAGCTTGAGATAGATGCATTGTCAAAACTGGATTACCCGAACTCAAGATAATTAACCAACAAAATTTGTTTCAACCAATTGATTTTTTTTGACTGTGGCATTTTCCATACCGATGAAAGGGGTAGATGCAGGCTTTTTAGATACGATGTCATATATAGCTTCGAGTGCAGATTCGATGGAACCTTGCAACCAAGCGGGGTACTTCGAGCAATGTTCCCCAGCGAAAAAGAGATTATTTTGAGGTCTTGCTGCTTCGAGATAGCTGATAGTATGGTTGGATTCGTCGCTCCAATGCACCGTGCAACCGCCAGCACTCCATTTATAATTACCCCAAGCGATGGATGCGACATCTGCAATCATACCCTTAGCTTGCAATTCTGGGTGAACCTTACTAACAGTCGTTTTCACAAAATTGTGACGTTCTTGTTCCGACATATTACCTAAGCGATCGGCATCATCACCAATGGTGTAACTAGCTAACATGACGCTATCGTTGTTAGAGTTGAATTTTACAGAAGGATAATAGGTTTGGCGAACACCTTCACCGCTAAAGGATGCACCACCATTAATTCCTTGTTTTTCCCAAAATGCTTGTTGTGTATGGAATGCTACTTTAGTTGCAGGGCAGTAAATTGTCTCTTTGATAGATGCCAGCTTTCTTTCGTCAAATCCTTCTAATTCCAGTTTACGTAATACAGAGAAAGGAATTGTACAAAGAACATAGTCAGAAATGCGGGTATGTAATTCGCCATTTTCCAACCAATCAATTTGGACAAAGTTTTCGCGAACTCTAATTGCTGTAACTTGTTGGTTGCAGCGAATTTCTGCCTTTACCGACTCAACTAAGCGCCAAATAAGTTGCTCCATTCCACCTTTGATTTGTAATAAATCGTGGCTAGTTTCAACTAGAATATCGCTAAAGAACATATCAAGAGCTTTGCTGCAACGAGCGCGGAAACCAGGATTATCCTTGATAAACGCTTGTAGATCGATGGTTTCCATGTCTTCGCTAAAATATTGGCTCAAATCCAAACGCTCCAACTCATCCATTAAATGCGATCGCAAATCTTTTTCCAAACTGTCACGCAAATTACCAGGAGAAATTGTATTCACAATAGTTTGCAACCATGCTGCAAAAAGTCGAGTTTGTTCGCTGTAACCAGTGTCGGTATAGATTCCTTGATAGCGCTCTTGCAATATGCGAGGTGCATCCTTCATCCGGAAAATGTTGCCTTTAACGTTCATAAAAGCGTTTTGCTCCTCGAACACTGTGACAAATTTACATAATTTGTCGCTTAATCCCATTTTGTCTACATAATGAAGTGTATGGTTGTGGGAGCTAGGAATCCGCATTGCTCCCAATTCTGCGTAAGGTGCGTCTTGTTCGCTACCAAAGCGGTGAGTCCAAACTCTACCACCAATGCGGGGACTACCTTCCATAATTGTGACTTCGTGACCTAATTTCTCCAATTCATAAGCTGCGACTAAACCGGCAATTCCCGCACCCAAAATGGTGATTTTTTTACCTTTTTCAGCGTTAGAGAGTTGGCACATATCCAGCATAAATTTAGTGTCCATTGTTAGATACCTCGTTAGTGATTATTGAGAAAACGATAAAGATTGAATTTCAGGTTTATTCGCTGTTGAAAAGCTAAATTAAAAAAACTTTGTTTGATTTAATTTGATTCTGTCGTTTTTGCTTTGACAGCGTATCAATTGCTTCTATTACTAACCACTGTAGATAAATTGGGTTTATGCAGCTGCGATGCGTCCAAGGGAAATATTTTTGATTTTTAAGGGGGCGAGTAAGGATAAAATGCTTACTATGACTGGATTAGGGAATATTTTAGGGTTTTCGCAAATAATTTTGTGTTGCATACATACAGCAGCCTATCGCTCTAATCGAATAGACATAAATGTAGAGACGTAGCAGTGCTACGTCTAATCAAGGGTTTCAGATAGCGCATCATTAAATTCGGTCGATGTCTAATAGACATATATAGACGTAGCAGTGCTACGTCTCTACAAGGTTTTGGGGCTTAACTGGACGGTATTGCAATATATAGGTGCTTTTCGACTTGCATAAACTAAAATAGCTCATCGTCAAAGAACTTATAGTTACACAATCAAGGTTTTCAAGCAATGAGTTCTTTATCTGATAAAATCAACAATAAAAATGCGACGAAGATCGCTTTAGATGGTAAGTTATTTCTGATTATTTCAATATCTCTGATTGCCATAAGCGGTGTATTGAGCATTAATCCAATTGTCCCCATTATTGCCCAGTCTCTAAATATTCCTCCTCAACAAATAGGAATGCTCATGACAAGCTTCTTATTACCAACTACATTTGGAAGTTTCATTTTTGGAGCTTTAGCTGACCGGGTTGGTAGAAAAAAAGTTCTCATTCCTTCTCTACTTATTTTTGGAATTGGCGGTATTTTATGTGCATCCGCAAGTAATTTTCGCAGTTTGTTAGAATGGCGTTTTATTACAGGTATTGGTTCGGCTAGTTTAGAGTCGATAGAACTAACTATAATTAGCGATTTGTATAGCGGTAAAATGCTGACTAGCGCAATGGGAATTAATGCAGCAATGATAGGAGTTGCAGCTACTATTTATCCTGTAATTGGTGGAATGTTAGCCGAATTTAGCTGGAGATATGTATTCTTGCTGTCACTACTAGCTTTCCCTGTTAGTTTATTAATTGCAACTCGACTGAAGTTACCAAAAAAGCAAAATTCAACTCAAAATTTGAATTTAAAGACCTATTTCAAAACTACCTATAAAAATATCCAAAATCCGCAAGTGATAGGATTGCTGTTGACAGTATTTTCCATGTTTCTTATTGAATTAGGTGCTTTTTACATTTATTTTCCAATGTATGCAGCAACTGTTTTACATGCTTCTTCTGCGGAAATTGGTATTATTCTTTCAATTGAATCAATTGCTTTTGCTATAGCAGCTTCACAGTTAGGTCTTTTAACTCGTTGGTTTTCAGAAAAAAACTTAATTAGCTGCGGTTTTATTCTTTGTGGATTGTCGTTATTAGTAATTCCTACAATTCATAGTACATGGTCACTAGTAACTCCCTGCGTTGTATTTGGTATATCTCAAGCATTAGCTTTACCCTCTTTGCAATCGATGTTAGCAGCAATTGCTCCTGAAGGTTATCGGGCTGGTTTCATGGCACTAAATATTACAGTTCAATCTTTAGGAAGAGCATTAGGTCCATTATTTGCAGGTGTTTCTTTCGGTGTTTGGGGAATCCAAGGAGTTTTTTATGTTAACGCGCTTCTTGCCATCATCACAACTGCTATTTTCAATCTTTTATTAAGTTACAAAAGTCGGCAAATCACACATTAGCGCTAAAGGAATAGGGTACGGGGCTTTTTTAAGAGAGGAAAAGGATAAAGAGAAAAGCATGAAAATAAAGCGCAAACTCAACGGGATCGGTTTCTGTTCCGTTGATGTTTGCAAAAAGAGTTACGTTTATTATATTATTATTCAGCCGTACTCTTTTACCTTTCCTCTTTTCAATAATGCTCATTACCAAAAATAATTAATTTTGTACTTACATTGGGAGAAATATGTTGAAAATACTCAGAATTCGCAATCTTGCATTAACTCATAAATTGACTTTACTATTATTTGTAGTATTTCTTTGTGGAATTTCTTTTAGCGGTATTGTTTTAGCTAAGACTTTAAACTATAAAACGGAACGTGAAATCTCCTCAAATGCTTCATTACTACTTCTAAGTCTAAATTCTGTTCGTTCGTATACGAGTAACGAAATAATTCCAATTTTACAAGCAAATTTAGGAAATGATTCTTTTTTACCGCAAACTGTTCCATCCTACTCATCACGAAAAGTTTTTGAAATCTTTCGCGAAAATAATCAAGAATATCAAGATTATTTGTATAAAGATGCAATGTTGAATCCTACTAATATTCGCGCATTAGCTGATGATTTTGAAACAAAAGTTATTAACGATTTCAAACATCAAAATACTCAAGAAACTTCTGGATTTCGCAATCTCCAAGGAGAAAAATACTTTTACATTGCTCGTCCGTTAAAAATTACCGACGCTAGTTGTTTAAGATGTCACAGTACCCCCGATGTCGCACCTAAAGAGATGATTAGAATTTATGGGAATAAAAACGGTATGGGTTGGAAATTAAACCAAATTAACGGGATTCAAATTGTTTCTGTACCAACTAGCGAAGTATTTCAAAGAGCGAAACAATCGTTTGTTTTAATTATGGGTATCGTTACAATGGCTTTTTTGATCGCAATTTATATAGCGAATTTTTGGCTTTTACGATATGTTGTCCGTCCGATCAAGCGGGTTGTGCGTGTTGCTGAAGCTGTCAGCACTGGTGATATGGATGCGGATTTTGAAAAAGTCTCAAATGATGAGGTTGGTAGTCTTGTAGAAGCTTTTACACGCATGAAATTAAGTTTGGTAATCGCGATTCGACGCTTGGAACAATATCGGATCGAAAATAACGAGTCTAAGAACAAATTATAGCGGTTAACTGCAATTATAAGTAAGATGAGTCACATCTGCGGAATGTGGGATTTAGAGCGATCGCACCCTCAGGGTATAAAATCACCCATACGTAGTTGATGAAAAGCGAACTTCACCCCTGAAAACTGTAGTTCCACATGAAGTGCGTTCCGCATTTGTTGCCGTAGCCACGTGCCTCTAGGAGAGCGCAGCGTCTCCTAAACCCTTGCATTTTACATCTTTTAGGGAATGAATCAGCCCTGCCCTCATAAAGGAGGTCTGGTCTATAAGAGTTCCGGGGTTACAATCCACGAACAATTCTTCCCCCCTTTCCCCTTTCCCCTTTCCCCTTTACCCCTCTTCATGAATGCATTCAGTTTTGCTCATAGTATTTTGGTTAGAATAGTTAATAAAAATGATTAAGCCTAAAAATAATGTATATCGCGGACACGCAATAGAAAAAGTTGGTCACGGCAAAAGGGCGACATTTCAAACAATTATTAACGAAAAAGAATGGTCTACCGTGACTGAATTAGAGGTAAAAACAGCAATTGATGTTTGGATTGATGAAGGAATAGAGCCGTAGTCCGGCGTTGCCGATATCTATTAGACATCTCCGGAAAAGAGGTAAAGACGTAGCACTGCTACGTCTCTACATTATTTCATCAAACCTTCTTAAATTTGTATAGCAGTACTATGTCTTTTTCTAAACTCGGCTTGTCCAATGAAATTATCCGTGCTGTCAGCGAGCGGGGGTACACCAAACCCACGCCAATCCAGATGCAGGCAATTCCTGCTGTATTGTCGGGTGGCGATTTACTAGCTGGTGCCCAAACTGGTACTGGAAAAACTGCGAGTTTTACCCTGCCGCTCCTCCATCAGTTGTCGTCGTCCGACAATAGCTTGAAAAACAACAAGAGTGGATACCCACCTATCCGGGCGCTAATTCTGACTCCAACTCGCGAACTCGCCGCACAGGTACAGGAAAGTGTGTATGAGTATGGTAAATACCTCCAGTTGAGATCGATGGCGATGTTCGGTGGTGTCAGCATTAATCCGCAAAAACAGCGTTTGAGAAATGGCGTAGATATTTTGGTTGCTACACCAGGACGACTTTTAGACCATGTGCAGCAGGGTACAGTGAACCTGTCACGTATTGAGGTTTTGGTGTTAGATGAAGCTGACCGAATGCTAGACATGGGCTTTATTCGTGATATACGTCGCATCGTTTCGCTCCTGCCCAAACAGCGACAGAATTTGCTATTCTTCGCCACATTCTCGGAGAAAATTAAGGCACTCGCCGCAGGGCTGCTCCATCGCCCGACGATGATTGAGGTGGCACGTCGTAACGTTACAGCCGACACGGTGGCACAGAAAGTATATCAGGTAGAGCATGGCAAGAAGCCCCAATTACTTGGTCATCTGATTAAGCAAAATAAGTGGTATCAAGTGCTGGTGTTTACCCGCACTAAGCATGGGGCTGACCGTTTGGTTAAGCAGTTGACACAAGACCGCATTCAAGCCCTGGCAATTCATGGTAATAAGAGCCAGTCGGCACGTACCTTCGCTCTGACAAAGTTCAAGAATGGTACTTTACAGGTATTGGTGGCAACAGACATTGCTGCACGGGGGCTTGACATCAGCGGTTTGCCCCATGTAGTCAACTTCGATCTGCCCAATGTACCGGAGGATTATGTTCATCGTATTGGTCGCACTGGTCGTGCTGGTGCAAAAGGTGAAGCTGTATCGCTAGTGTGCGTTGATGAATATCAAATATTGGCGGATATTGAAAAACTGATTGCTATTAGGTTGCCGAGAGAAACTCTAGCAGGCTTTGAACCCAACTCACACGAATCGTCCGAACCAATTCAAGATATAAGTAAACACAGACCAAAAACTGGACGTAATCAACAAACGGGTTTAAGAAGTGCCAAATCGTTACCACAAACATCGGCTAAAAAATTGGCAGCCCGAACCGTAGTTGGTGGTCAGAAATCTGGTAGGAAGAAACAGCAGCGATCGCATTAATGCGGGTTATTTTATTAAGTCCACCTTCGTGGACTTTGTTTGTGTAATAGCGAATTCTATTCGCCCAATTTCTTCTCAAAAGGATTATTTTTTAATTGATATTACTTGTTCAATAAAACTCTGCCATGTTTCATTAGGAATCCAAATTTTCTGCAAGTCCTTTTTTGCATCTTCATTACTAATACCTTCATGAAGGCAGCGATAAAGATACATAAATGCTGAAACTCGCATATTTGCAGCGCAATGGACAAAAACTTGTTTATCTACGTTTCCTTCCATGACATGAAAAAATTCTGTCACATTCTCCAATGTTGGGTTTTCCCAAACAACGGGAATATGAATATATTGCATACCTTGATTTTCGACAATTTGCTTTTCATCTGGCAAAGCGTTAGACGATTCTGGTAATGCTAAATTAACAATAACTTCGTATCCTGCCTTCTTGATTGCCGAAAACTGTTTTGAAGTCGGTTGTCCGGAAGTGGCAATCGTATCGGATATTTTCAAAAAGTTGTATATATCTTCCATGCGTTCACAAAGTGACTCCGTAGGAGTATCGCTTTCAATATTTATGCAAAATTAATCATACAAACTACCATCTTTGCGTGTAAACATCCAACCATTAGGAGTGGATTCAGCGATGATATCATCATCTGGATAGGTTACGCGATCGCCTAAAGTTTTATCGCCAATTTCCAAATAAACTACCATTCCCTCCGATTTATTCACCAGATGGTGTCCATTTTCCTCTCCACCAGGGAAACCTGCCACCACACCCCGTTTTAATATTTGTTCTCCCTCGTTGCTAATTAACGTGATTTCACCCGCTATCACATAGATAAACTCATCTTGTAGCGTATGCCAATGCCTCAAGGCAGAACAGCTTCCCGGTGCAAGTGTTACTAAGTTTACACCGAAATTTTTCAACTTAGCCGCATTACCTAATGCTTGTTTCACTCTTCCTGACACCAAAGGCTTAAATTCGTCAGGATAATTTGAAGTTGTGCGACTGGGTACATTTTCCGGGTTAATTATCATTATTGATTTCCCTATTTGGATTTATTCTAAACATCAACTGAATTTTACTAAATTTAGATGTAAAACCCCAGCGCTCATAATTCGCTACCTGCAACCTTAAAGCACGCAACAAAAGCCAGATTAAATTCATCCACAATACCACAATGGTGTTAGTTCGTTTTTAACCCAATCAACAGCGCAAGTTCCAGCCACTTCCAGTAACAATCCACATCAGTAAAGCCGATTTCTCGCAACCAACACAATTGGGTTTCCACGTCTAAAAGTTTATTTGATGGATCGTCTTGTTCAAGAGTTCTGCCAATCGCTTTTAAAAAATATTCGTGCAATGCTGGTGTTGATGAAGAAACATGTTCTAAGTTGCAGAAAATACCACCCGGTTCCAATATCTGATAAATTTCTGTGTAGAGAGAATGTTTGCGATCGTCACTGAGGTGGTGGATGGCAAAGCTGGAAACTACTGCATCAAATTTACCCAATTCTGGCAATGGTTCATCTAAATTGTGAGCGATCGCATTTACCGTTGCATCGTTTGCAAAGCGGTTTTTTACAGCTTGTAGCATTGTTGGTGAAAAGTCAATTGCCACACCTTCAACTTGGGGACGGTCAATTTTCAAGAGTGCTAATAACCTACCGTCTCCAGTTCCCAAGTCGAGAATGCGCTTGACGGTTTTCGGAACTTGTTCTAGCAGCACTCCTTCCCCTTCAGTGCGATGAGGAATTTTATCTGCTTGTGCTAAATAGCCTAAAGCGTGGTCAGCAGAAGTCCAGAGGTTGATTTGAGTCATGTGTAATAGACCTATCCGGCAAATTACATATATTATAGAAATTATTCAAAGTGAAAATGAATGTAGAGACTATTCTGTGCTACGTCTCTTGGCTTTGTGGTAACGCATCATAAAAGAGCGATCAATGTCTAATAATATTTGTTTTCTCTAATTTTAAGAATTAGCAATAGGTGCGTTAAAAAGCGCACCTACATTTTTCAAGCATGAAGGTTAGCTTGTTCTTGCAACCACGGATCTACAGGTTGTCCATCTTTGCGACGCAATTCAATTTCAATTACCATCACTTCTTTGGAACCTGGGGGAGCCGGTTTTTTATGGAAAATAATATCATAATCTGCTGGATTGTGCTGACGCTCTTTCAACCAATCTTGCACTTTTGTGGTGGCAAAAAATGATTGCCCTTGCTCAAACATGCTAGTAATCTGCATCTGTAGAGAGAAAGGATTTAATCTACCCATTGTCTACTCCTTTGTAAATGTTTTCAATACAAGCCCAAATGTCATGTTATAATACTTCTTGTACGGCAGGGAGTGCCGGAATTCACGCTTGAGGAGCTAGTTGCAAGACTAGGATAACACTGAAAACATCATGTGTGCCCAAGAAACCTAGACCCTTGTGGTTGAGGTACTTCACAATTTTTATGATCTAAAAGGGCAGGCATTTTGTCTGCCCTTAAAAACTTCTAAATATTTTGAACAGTTCTTCTACTGTGGGGGGTTGCTGACTGTTGCCATAATATATAGATTTACCGAGAATTAAAATCAGCAATTCTCGGTAAATATGGGAATTATTGCCCAGATTTTTCTCTTCACCGGATATATGTAGGACTTACGCATTGACAGAAAATACCAAATATGGGGTATCAATTTCAGGCATTCAAACCTGATTTTTCGATGATCTTTTGGCGATCGCCACCCATCGGACGGGAATTGTCATTCATCCTGGAACGACCAAATTACGTTTATACACATGATGCCCCATTTGAGAGCGTGCGTAAGTACTAATATGTTCGTGTACAATGTAATTACGCTTGATTAGTGCGGGATGTTAAAGCTTACTTGGTGTGAAAACCATAGAAACACTTGACACAAACTAATTACATCACAACTGAATACATTTTTAAGTCTCATACTGAAATCTATTTCGGTATCTCTAACTGGGGAGTAGTGGACAAGGAGCCTGAGTTACGGAACAATGGAACCAAGCTGAAAGGCGCTTCTAGTTGAGCGAACTTATACCGTGGAGTTGGACTTGCTCATATTTACGGATTTATGCCTAGATATGCATAGGTTTTTAGAAGCGCTTCGGTAAACCTGATAGTTAGACATCTCCAGAGTCATAGTTAGAGACGTAGCAATGCTACGTCTCTACAAGGGTTTCGGGCAACGTATAATTAGTTTAGGTCGATGTCCGATTTTTTACAGTCAAAGTTAATCTATGTGAAGGGAAAAGCGGGAAAAGTTGCCTTTGTACGGTAAACAGCAATACTAAACTTATTCAATGCCCGTTACAATCAAAGCTAGAAAGCAAGTTGAGGAGCGAGCAGGATGCAATTTTCATACGACTCAGATAAACGTAAATTGCTATCATCTCTGTGTCATGGAGCGATTTTTTTTAGTACAGGAGTATTATCGATTGCGGTTCCCATTGCCATTAATTTAATTTCCGATGACCCAGTTGTTAAAAATAACGCTAAAGAATCGATTAATTTTCACTTCAATGTTTGGTTCTGGGCAACTTTAATTGGAATCCCCATTGCGATTATATCTTTTATTACCTTTGGTATTGGCGGAATTTTGTTCTTCCCCGTTGTTGCGCTTGGTTTTGCAATACACTGGGGATTGACAATTTGGGCATTATTTCACTGTCTAACTCAGCCTGATGAACCGTTCCGTTATCCGTTTATTTTTCGATTGTTTTAAAGATTCAGATCCCCGACGTCTCCAAGAAGTCGGGGCAAATCGTTTCATGCGATAAAAACTTATTCTTAACGTTCTTCTTGCTCTTGTTGCAATAGCCGATCCACTTTATTTTCAATTACAGTCAGTCTTCTTAGAATTGTAGGACGGTCATCATCAAGTGAAACTAGCAAATTTGCTATTCCTTCTTGAATATTAGCCAATCTTTCTACTGCGCTCTGAAGCTGTATCATTCCTTCTCGGAGTTCTTGTCTTTCAAGTCTTGCCTCAGCCATTGTATCTAACATTGGTTGAGCGGTTCTGGCATTACTTCCGATGAGTTGCTTGAGTTCTTCATCCGTCATTGTGTTTGCTTTTTATTCTCGATTATATAATTTTTCGCTTAGATTGAAAATTAATTGCGATCGCGTTAACTTGAAAAACTTCGCAATTTGCTAATATTATAAAATATACCCCGACCAAAGAGACATAACTATGAGACATATTTTTATACTCAAAATATATGCACGTTATTTCTCGTTCCCGACTTGTCGAATTCTGGGAAAAATATCCTAACGCACAAAACAGCTTGCGTTCATGGTATAAACTAACAATTTTAGCTGAATGGCAAAACTTTGTTGATTTACGTCAAGTTTATCCCTCAGCCGATCAAGTTAGTAATTTGACAGTTTTTAATATTGGCGGTAATAACTATCGACTCATTACATTGGTAGATTATAATTATCAAAAAGTTTTTATCCGCCATGTTCTCACCCACGCAGAATATAACAAAGAGGACTGGAAAAATGACCCTTGGTACACCTAATACTAACACTTACATCGAATTACTGATAAATTTCCCTCCTCGTCCCATCACCGCTGAGTCAGAGTTGCTGGCTACGCAAAAAGTAATCGATTCATTGATTGATAAAGTTAAATTAACACCCGACGAACAAGACTATCTAAATGTTTTAGGTACTCTAGTATATGAATACGAAGAAAGACATAAACTCATACCTGATATTCACGGTGTTGAGTTACTTAAAACATTAGTAGATGAATTTGCTTTATGCCAAAAAGATTTAGTTTTTATCTTTAAAACCGAGTCTATTGTATCTGAAGTATTGAGCGGTCAACGAAATTTAACAGTTAACCAGATTCAGCAGCTTGCAAAGTTTTTTCACATTTCACCGGCTGCTTTTTTAGAGTCTAAATGAAAAACCTTTTTTTACTATACTTAACAATCATTCCTCGCTTTCTATAAAGAACTCTGGAGGCTGGTAGTCTAGAATTTCCTTGATAACACTCTTTAAGTCTTTCTCCACAGGGCGTTTTGCAAATTGCTCGTGATTATAAATCCATACAAGTTTGATTACGCAGTCAGTTGTATTAACTAAATACATTAATCTGACTTGTCCAGAAGCGCCTTTGCCAACCCTCAACTCCAGTTTGTGAAACCTCCATCCTTCGCGTAACTGAATTTTCGCAGGCAAAGGTTCATGACGGGAATTTATCGGATACTGGTCATCAATCAAACCTTCCAACACTTCAGCAACAAGCTCCACAAAATTACTTCCAAGAGTTTTTGCAAGTTTTTTAAAAGAACGCTTAAAATTATCGGATTCCTCAATCGAGAAGGGAGTTAAGCCAGTCACGCACTTCTCCTTTGCGAATACGAGTTGAGGATTCCGAATTAATAGCATCCTCTAAAGTTTCAGACATTACCGATTCATATACGGGATTTTCCCGCTCGATGATGTCAAGTTTCTGATAACCCAACGCTTTCATATCCTCAAGAAGAATCGGCTCAGTTGAACTAGCTTGAGGTAGCAAACCCTTGCGAGCTTTTTTCCAAGGAAACTCCCCATGAGTCATATCACTCAGTCGATATGCGTGATAGCCACCGAAATATCCCCAAATTCCTTCTAGAAGCTTCTTTTTTTCATCAGGAATTTCTGACAAAAATTCTTTGCCCGGTATAGGCAATTGCTTGGCTTCAAATTCACTATAAAATCTGTAAGCAGGAGGACAGACTGGACCATATCGCCATGCTTGAATCTGTTCATCAAACAATGGCTCGTTGTACAATGCCAAGTTTAAGCTTTGTGAGTAATACAGAAGCTTTTGCACCTTCATGTTGGTCATTTCAGCTTCTATACCGTCCTCATAAGCTCTTACGATAAAGTAGCGAGCCGCATTAAGACAATCAATCATACTCAGACCCGCAAATCTGAACAAAGTTTTCTACCTTAGTAAGTTTTTAGGGGAACTTACACATATTATTATAATCTAAACCTGCAAATATTTAGTACATAATTACTATTTCACTATCTCTTCGGGTAAGGGTGCATCAAAATCATCAGCCACTGTAAACTTTCCAGCACATAAACCAAACGGACGCATCTTTTTTTCGGTAGTTGTAATCGGTTTTAGTTCGGCAATAGGTTTGTCAGCTTGCATAATAACAAAGCTTTCACCTGCTTCAACTTGATTGAGATATTGCAATGGTTCTCGTCGGAATTCCTCAAGTGTAACTCTTTGCATGATTAGTACTTAAGCAATGTTCAAAGGTAATCTTTTCTCTGACTTAATTGTAGTGCGATCGGTCTTCGCTAAGTAAGTTGGGTTGAAGCCAGCAAAAACGCGCACTAAAGAAATAATTTATGCTTTATAAACCTGTTCAAGATTGAAATTCTTTAAAGAAGTGAATATTTACATCAAATGTTTTTCGAGGTATTAATCCAAGTTCCAAATTCTCAAACATATCAAGTAATTTCTCTCCATTAACTAGCTCAAGTGGTGGTACACCATCTCGCACTGCTTCCTTTTGAGCATCTGTTGTAAAAGTACCTGTTGTTATGATTATTCCCTTATCGGCTCTACCCATCATGGCTCCACGAAAATCTCTAACTTGCGAAGATGATACAGAGCTACCATACCTTTTGCACTGAAAAAGTACTTTGAAGCTGACAAATGGATTGACTTGTAATATCCCATGTCCATCAATTCCACCATCTCCTGAACGTCCTGTAACACTAACTTTTTCAAAACCTGATTCTCTTAACAATCGCTGACATAAGCGTTCAAATCCTGCTGGAGGAAGCGACATGAGAATTTCAAGCAGCTTTTTACGATATGAATAATCATCACTGACTGTTGTATCATTAGGAGCAATAGTTTCTTCAACTATCTCTTCTTGTTGAGATAATTCTTCGGTAGCATCTCTATCGCTTTGAAACTCGGCATGAACTTTCTTAAAAAGAAATAATGCATCATCAAATGATAGACATTCAATAGCCCTACCGTTATCATTAAGACTCCAAACACCACGTTTTGAAGAATCCATTAAGTCTGCTTTAACGAGGTAAAATCTAGCCCATGCAACTTGATTATCAAAACGGGGAGCACCACCCTCAAGCAGTTCTGTTCTTTCTAACTCTGATATATTTAATCTTTTTGCAATAAAGTCTCTCACCTCAGAAGGACGACCAGAACCGCCTAACTCTTGTAAAGCTTCAATTACTGGCGAGAAGAATCGAACAAATTTCGGACCGTTCATTTAATAAACAAAAGATGGTTGATCAACTTTATCTTAAGATTAACGAATACTCTGAATTAACTGAATATTATTTCTTAACCACTTATTGACCATGTATGCAATCTTTCCTCAATTTCACTTATGAGATGCAGTTTCAAAAAATAATTCCAGCGCTTCAATCAGATTATGCCGTGCTTCTTCAATAGTTTTACCTTGGCTGGCTATATCGAGTTCGGGACAGAGTGCTACATACCAATCATCTTCACGTTCAATTATTGCGGTAAACTGTTTTGTTTGTTTCATGTTCTCACAATTATTAATAATTTATAAAGCAGGCAAGATGCCTGCCCTACAACTAAGCTAAACCAGCCTTTAACTCACTCCGCGCTTTATCCAACGCTTCTGGTAACTTACTCGCATCGCGTCCCCCAGCTTGGGCTAAATTCGGTCTTCCACCACCACCACCACCGCAAATCTTCGCAATACTGCCGATAAATTTACCAGCAAGAAGTCCTTTTTTATTGACTTCTGGACTAAAAGCTGCTATGAGGGTAACTTTCCCAGCTTCGGGAACTGAACCGAGTACCACCGCACCTAACCCGAGTTTTTGCAGCAAGCGTTCAGCAGCAGTTTGCAACGAAGCGGCATCAACATCTTGCATTTGGGCGACGATAATTTTATAATCCCCTACAGATTCAGCTGTTTGTAGCAAGCTGTCAGATTTAGCGATCGCCAATTGTCCTTTCAATATCTCCAACTGCTTCTGAGTATTCTTCAACTCGTTTTGCAGTCCGGTAATTCTCTCTGGAACTTCTTCGGGTTTCACTTTAAAGCGATCGCTTAAATCTTTCACTACTTTATCGCGAACATTCAAATAATCCAACACCGCTGAACCAGAAACCGCTTCAATTCGCCTTACTCCCGAAGCTACACCAGCCTCTGAAATAATCTTGAAAACGCCAATCTCCGCAGTATTACTTACGTGGGTTCCACCGCATAGTTCCATCGATACGCCTGTGAAATCAATCACGCGCACTTCTTCGCCGTATTTTTCGCCGAACATGGCAACTGCACCCCTAGCTTTCGCTTCAGCAAGAGGTAATATTTCGACTTTCGCTCCATGTGCTTCGGCAATCCAAGTATTAACCTGTTCTTCTACTTGCTGAACTTCTTCGGGTGTCAAGGGACGCGGACAGTTGAAGTCAAAGCGCAATCTGTCAAAGGAAACCAAGGAACCAGCTTGAGATATGCCTTCATCAACAAGTTTCTTCAAAGCGGCTTGCAGCAGATGTGTAGCGGTATGATTTGCTTGGAGACGGCGCCGACAACCCGCGTCTATTTGAGCAGTCACAGAATCTCCTACTCGGATTGTACCGCGTTCGATGCGTCCGAAGTGAACAAAGAAATCAGATTCTTTTTTCACGTCTTCAATTCTGATGAGGATACCGTCACCACCGGACACTTTGCTCAAGTCGGCAAAGCCGCCCACGCAAGTGTCCTCGGAGATATAACCGCGATCGCCTATTTGTCCCCCCGACTCTGCATAAAATGGCGTTTTGTCAAGCAATATTTGCAAGCTTGTTCCCGCGTCCGCTTCTTCATGGGAAACACCATCTATCAATATCGCTTCGACTTTTGCAGTCACCGTAGGTTGGGTGTATCCTAAGAATTCGGTAACGTTGATATGTTCGGCTAACTTGTCGAGAGAACCTTGCACAGTTAAATCGATGGTTTCGTGTGCATCTCTACCGCGTTCTTTTTGGATTTCCATTTCTGCCTCGAATCCGGCAACATCAACTGTGAGGCTGCTTTCAGAGGCAATTTCTTGGGTTAATTCGAGGGGGAAACCGTAGGTATCGTACAAGTTAAAAGCACTTTCACCGCTAATTTGGGTTTTGCCTTCTTCTTTCAGCTTGGCGATCGCTTCCTCAAGCAGTTTTTCCCCTCTTTCTAAAGTTTTCAAGAAGTTGGATTCTTCCCGTTGCAATTCAGCTTTGATGGCATCTTTTTTTTGCCGCACATTCGGGTAAGCTGATTCGGAAAGGCTAATTGCAGTTTCCGCAACTTCTGTCGTAAATTCCCCAGAAATGCCAATTAATCGTCCGTGACGCACCACACGACGAATTAATCGACGCAGCACATAACCCCGTCCTACGTTAGAAGCGCGGATTTCATCGGCTATCATGTGGACGACAGAACGAACGTGATCGCCGATTACTTTCAAAGAGACTTTGATATTTTCATCACTGGTTGTATAATCGATATTAGCAATATCGGCTGCTGTTTTAATAATTGGGAAAATTAAATCAGTTTCGTAGTTGTTGGGAACATTTTGGAGGATTTGCGCCATCCGCTCTAAACCCATGCCGGTGTCGATGTTTTTATTGGCAAGTGGTGTTAAGTTGCCTTCGGCATCGCGGTTATATTGCATGAAGACGAGGTTGTAAAACTCGATAAATCGCGTGTCGTCTTCTAAATCAATATTGTTGCCGCGTTCTGGGTGAAAATCGTAGTATATTTCTGAGCATGGACCACAAGGACCGGTAGCACCAGATGCCCAAAAGTTATCATCTGCACCCATACGCTTGATTCGTGCTTCAGTAACGCCTATTTTATCACGCCAGATGCTAAAGGCTTCGTCGTCTTCTTCAAAAACGCTGACGACGAGGTTATTTGGAGAGAATTTAAAGACTTTTGTGGAGATTTCCCAACCCCAAGCGATCGCTTGTTCTTTAAAATAGTCACCAAAGCTGAAATTACCCAGCATTTCAAAGAACGTTTGATGACGTTTTGTGCGTCCAACGTTTTCGATATCGTTAGTACGGATGCATTTTTGGGATGTGGTAGCGCGTTTAAATTCTGGTATGCGCTGTCCCAAAAATATCGGTTTAAATGGTAGCATCCCCGCGATCGTCAACAGCACGGTGGGATCTTCTGGCACCAAAGACGCACTTGGGAGAATCTGGTGTCCCCGTTGCGCGTAAAAGTCGAGAAAAAGAGTGCGAATTTCGCTACCGCTGAGGTACTGGAAAGAAGCCGATTGTGCGGACTTCGGAGGATTTGAAGACATAACTTTTTACAAAAAATAGGGACGCTTGGATTAATTCAGAAATTTACAGCACATTGCGTTATGATTAAATGCACGTAGAGACGTTCCGGCGGAACGTCTTTACCGGAACGTCTTTACCGGAACGTCTTTACCGGAACGTCTTTACCGGAACGTCTTTACCGGAACGTCTTTACCGGAACGTCTTTACCGGAACGTCTTTACAGGGTTTTGGGTTTGACTCATGTACTTCATTTACCTGAAATCTGCTGCAATAAGTGTATTTGGATAAGTATCTTTATATATTTTTGCATTTTTATTTCAGTTTGTAGCTAACAACCGACTTCTACCTTCTAGAAACTACGCCATGTGCCGTATTACGTAGTGGCACAATCACCTAACTCTGGTAGGATGAGCATTTAAAATCTTTTTCATAAGATTAATATTAAAGTACAGAGGTGACTCATGGCGCTAAAAATGAACGTTCCCAACATTGCCTGCGATGATTGTGCAGCAACGATTACCGAATCTATCCACGTAGTGGAACCTGAAGCCAAAGTTGACATAGATGTTAAAGCCAAAACTGTCACCGTAGAAGCCGCATCTTCAGAAGAGTCTATCAAACAAGCGATCGTTGCGGCTGGTTACAACATAGAAGGTTATTAGACACAAGAAGTGAAAAAGAACGTAGAGACGTAGCACTGCTACGTCTCTAGGGGTTTTGGGTAACACATATTTTTGGTAATTTCAACTTTTTTATTTATGTAAATTTACTAATAAAAATATGATTTAGTAAATAAATCCGGAAAAAATAAAAGAGATAAATTTAGGTTTGATTCCGTGCCTTGGTGTGAAGTCAGATAAAATTGCTAATCTTTATAAGATATTTCGGTTTTTATCGTGTAATTACGCAGATTGCCAATAGTTGTTACTTAGGTAAATCATTAAAATAAATTATGATAATTTCATAAAATATTAATATTGATTATAAGCAAGTGTAAAGCTTTGATTTTGGTGATTATTTGGCACGCACATCACCAGTAACTTACACTAACGCTTCTACCCTAAAAAATATATTCAGTGTTTTTACTGGTTGAAAAAAATAGATAATAGTTCACAGTGAACAGCAGAAGTATCAGTTATTGCCGTTGTAGTAAAACTCAAAAAATTAACACAATTGATTAAAAATTGGCAACTTCTTATATACAGCAGCCTATCGCTCTAATCGAATACAGGTAGAGACTACCAAGTGCTACGTCTCTACAAGATGTTGGGTTTTATAGATGTACTCCCTTTACCTGAAATCCCCTATAAGTGGGTGGAAATAAACAAACGTAAGCCTCATCCATGTTGAAACCTCGAGTTTCGCTCTTATTCAGATGTGTCATTGCTTCCTTATGTCGCAATGACAACAAATAATTTTTTCCACCCACTTATTTAGTATTAAAACAATGGAATGGAAAAGATGTAGAAACGTAACATTGCTATATCTCTAGGGATTCTGGGTAACGCATAATTAATTTCCAACAGATGTATACTCAATAATAATTTTTTGCTAAAAATACAGAGATATTCAGTTATAACAGCAAGTATTCAAATTGAATCAGGGTTCTACCGCTAATATTGAATCAAGGCATAAAGTAAAATAATGAATATTTCTATTATGGTCTTTGGAAGTGAAAAATTTCTCGCTAGCCTTCCAGATCAAATCCGTGATGCAACCCTTTTTAGTGTAGAAGTTATCGCCAATTTAAATCAGGCAATGTCGCGCATTAAAATTACGCCACCTGATATAATCTTATTGCAGGCTAGCCTTAATGCCAGCACGGAATTATGTTGTTGGCTGAAAGACGAGACAAAGCTATCTTCTATATACTGTATTCTCTTTGAAGATCGTCTGGAGCTAATCTCTCAAAGAAACTGTGAATGGGATTTAGAGATGACTTCTACCGCGCTAAAACAAGGTGCTGATGCTTATATTTGGCAAATACCAGAAGAAAAAAGAGACCGTAATTCGGCATTTTCTGCTAATAATCGCCTAATATTAGCTCAATTAATGGTTGGTTCGCGGAAAGTACAAAAATATCGAGATTTGATCAAAAAAAATGATGTTTTGTCAGCGATCGCATTAGCAGATTCATTGACACAAATGAATAATCGACGTGCTTTAGATTTGGATTTACCCAGACAAATTCAAAAAGCGCGTAATCAGAATAATCCCTTAAATTTGATTATTCTGGATGTAGACTTTTTCAAACAAATTAACGATACTTACGGGCATTTAGTCGGCGATCGCATTTTACAGTTATTATCTGCTAGACTGCGAAATAATTTACGCTTTCAAGACACTGCCTTCCGCTACGGTGGTGAAGAATTTGTGATTATTCTTCCTAACACCACAGGTGAAAAAGCACTTTTAGTAGCGCGTCGTCTCAATAGCATAGTCAACCAAGAACTATTTACAATTAACAATCAACTAACTATTAACGTCACGATTAGTTTGGGTATCGCTTCTCTGCGAGACGGAGATGATGATGACGGAATTAGTACGCTAGATCGTGCCGATAAATCTCTTTTACTTGCTAAAGTCACAGGACGCAACCGTGTTATTAGTAGTGACTACTTGTCCCATATGTCACATCTTCAAGTTGTTTCGTCTTAAAGTTAAGGGTTAAAAGTATCAGTAAAGAATTATAAATATTTTCCCCTAATTCCTGTAGAGACGCGAAATTTCGCGTCTCTACCACACCTTTCGTGCAGACGTTCCAGCGGAACGTCTCTACCACACCTTTCGTGCAGACGTTCCAGCGGAACGTCTCTACTACACCTTTCGTGCAGACGTTCCAGCGGAACGTCTCTACTACACCTTTCAATACGGTTGGTGTTAAGGCAAGAGACGCAAGGGAATCGCCGTCTTTACAATAAGAAGTCCTTTGTAGAGACGGCGATTTATCGCGTCTTTGTGATCTATAATTTTCATCAAAAAATCTTATCCGAACCGTATTGCCACACCTTTCGTGCAGACGTTCCAGCGGAACGTCTCTACCTATGGACTAACTTCTAACTCCGCATTTAGTGCGATCGCATTTTCACAATCTTTCACCGAAGCACGTTGTCGCATCGCTTCTACCAAAGCTTTATAACTAGACCAATTTTCTTGTAGTAAATTTTTCGCTTGCAGCAAATAAAAGCGCTGTTTTTGGTCATAAGCTGATGCAGAAAAGCCCAAACTTTTTAATACACCTGCCAGCTTATTTTTATCATCAGATCCACCCTCAGTATTATCAAACACTAAAGCTTCAGCCGCAATACCCGCCATCCAAATAGTACAGTAACGATCCAACATTTGAGCGGTGATTTTACCTTTTTCGAGTTGAGAAGCTAATTCCCCATCATCAAAAGCAACTCCACCTTGTCCTGGTTGTCCTTGTTTCAAAGCTTCCCAAGCTGTCAGAGTATAGCCGCTGACGGGGATACCCAGCAAGTTAGCTGTCAGAAAGTGACCAGCTTCGTGGTGGACAATGCGATCGCGATGTGACGGTGAAAAACCCGCAATCCAATCTAAAAGCAGAGAACTTCCCTTACCTTGCAAACTGAAAGAATCCAGGGTAGCGATTCCCAAAATTGCGAAAGTAGCTAAAGCAGGTACTGCTGGTGATAAATTGACCAAAGGTCCCAACAGCACCGATAAAGTCATCAAAAAGATCGATATTGCAACTAAATTTAAAGAAGTTTGGCTCATTGGAGTGTATTTATGAGTAAGCGCGTAATCTTTCTTAATTATGATGCGATCGTTAAGCTTTGACTAAAAATATGGGATACAAGCCCCGTCCTTGCTAAATTGTTGCAATCATGGCGATCGCATTTATCGAGTTGAGGAACCCATTAGACATAGGAGTGAAAATGAATGTAGAGACGTAGCACTGCTACGTCTCTATAAGGGTTTCAGGCAACGCATAATTAATTTCTGGAGATGTCTATTTATTATTTCGGCGTGTCCATAACGCACCATACTCAGGTTAGAAACTGCACACGGCGTTAATTTTCCTTTAGTCCCCTTACCATTCGCATTGCTCCCCTTTCAGTCCGCGCACCATCCGGACTTCGTTCGTTTAGCCGCGACTTCCAGTCGTCAGGCGCTTGACAAAACCAACAACCTTAGATTAATATTCTCTATATAATGGAAATACGTGCGCCCATACATATTCATATTTATAAACTCCCAAACACAAATAAACAAATAAAATCTCTTCATTTGTCTAACTGCGTTTAGTAAAGGTAGACTCAGATGAACGAATATGTTTGTTTGGTTGTCTAGACATCTCTTAATATCTGTTTTTAATTCGATAATATTGGGGCTTACTTTGAACAAGATGTGTTCTTCAGCTTGTTATGCAAATCTGCCAAAATCCCAATTGTTCAAATCCCTTCAACCCTGATGGCAATATATATTGCATAAGTTGCGGACAAAGCAACTTTGACAAACTTCTCAGAAACCGCTACCGGGTATTGAGACTATTAGGAGAAGGTGGATTTAGTAGAACTTACGAAGCAGCAGACGCAGACAGATTAAATGCACCTTGCGTCATCAAACAATTTGTCCCTCAAGTCCAGGGAACAGGACAACGTATCAAAGCCGCACAATTCTTTCAAGAAGAAGCTTTTCGCTTGTATGAACTCGGAGAAAATCACATCCAAATTCCCAGATTACTTGCATACTTTCAACAAGGTATTAGCTTGTATCTCGTACAAGAATTTATTATCGGGAAAACACTTTTAGCTGAAGTTCAACAACGACCCTTTAACGAAGAACAAATTCGCCAAGTTTTACTTGATTTATTACCAGTACTGGAATTTGTTCACTCCCGTCACGTCATCCATCGTGACATCAAACCAGAAAACATCATCCGTCGTGAAAGTGATGGTAGACTAGTACTGATTGACTTTGGTGGTGCCAAACAAGTAACACAAACCAGTTTAGTTAGACAAGCTACAGTAATTTATACAGTTGGTTATGCACCGAACGAGCAAATGGCTGGATTTGCTTGTCACGCAAGCGATTTGTACTCATTAGGCGTCACTTGCGTGCGACTTTTAACAAAATCTTTACCGCTTCTAGACGATTATGGACAGATTCACGATAATCTTTATGATGCCATGAATGGGCAGTGGATGTGGCGAGATAGATTACAAGAAAAAGGCATCTTTATCAGCGAAGAATTTGGAGAAATTCTTGATAAATTGCTGAAACACTTAGCAAGTGAAAGATATCAATCAGCAGCAGAAGTTTTGAAAGATTTGAACTCCCCCAAAATCAATTTGATCGAAAATACTGCACCAACAATATTATCTACTGCTCAACCGACATCACTAGCAGAAACGCAAATCATATCATCATTGCCCACTTTATCAGAATTTACATTTGAAGTAGTCACAGTAGATAAAAAAGGTCAAGAAATTAGCCGCAACCTTCAAAGTGCAAACTACTTAATAGAAGACTTCGGTAAAATTATCAAATTAGAAATGGTATCAATTACCGGTGGAACTTTTATGATGGGTTCCTCTGAATTTGAAGGAGATGCAGACGAACATCCACAACATGAAGTCACCATCGCACCTTTTTTTATGGGAAAATATCCCGTAACTCAAGCACAATGGAGGGCAGTAGCAGCATTACCCAAAGTCAAACAATCTTTGAATCCTCATCCATCCAAATTTAAAGGAATAAATAGACCAGTTGAAAATGTATCTTGGCACGAAGCGGTAGAATTTTGTTTTCGACTCTCAGAACAAACCGGACGCAACTATCGTTTACCCAGCGAAGCTGAATGGGAATATGCTTGTCGCGCGGGAACCACTACACCCTACCACTTTGGCAAAACTGTCACCCCAGAATTAGCAAACTGTGGTGGTAGCGATTCCTACGCTTTGGATGCAAAAGGGAAATTCCGTAAAGAAACTAGTGATGTCGGCAGCTTTCAACTTGCCAATGCCTTTGGATTGTACGACATGCACGGCTTAGTTTGGGAATGGTGTGCCGACCCCTGGCACAAAAATTATGAAGAGGCACCCACAGACGGCACCGTTTGGGAACTTGGCGGAGATGAACATCGTCGGCTATTGCGAGGTGGTTCTTGGAGCTTTAGTCCGGAACTTTGCCGCAGCGCTAGTCGCAGCTGGAATGAAGCAGTTGGCGGACTGAGAATATGTGGCTTTCGGGTTGTGTTTTCTTAGTGCGGTAATTTAGGTGATTGTAAATCAGTTGGTGATGGTGTTTTTGAACTCAGAATAGACTATGGTTCTGGCTACCGCATATACTTTGGGCAGGAAGGCTTAACAGTTATTATTCTTTTGTGTGGTGGTGATAAAAGCACTCAAGATAAAGATATTGCTAAAGCCAAGGAATATTGGGAAGACTACAGGAGTAGAGATGATGCCTAAAAGTACAAGCTATCATGAAAAACTGATTCAAGACTTAAAAAATCCACTAGAAGCAGCAGCTTATATCGAAGTTGTTTTAGAAGAAAGCGAACCGAAAATGTTAAGTAAGGCGTTGAAAAATGTCATAGAAGCGCATGGTGGAGTTGTTCAGCTTTCTGCACAAGTCAAGGAACTCTACAATAAACTTGACCAGATGCTACTGGAGAAAGGCGAAATTGAGTTTTACAGTCTAAATTCTTTGTTGGATGCTTTAGGGTTACATTTGGCAGTAACAGTAAAGCCATAATTCTAGTGTTTATATTATTGAGTAACAAAGATGGCTTTCTTGCTTTGCCAATTAGAATTTGATTGCATTTAACATCTGTGATTGTGATATATTAACACCAGATACTGCCAAAAATTTTATTAGTATGACAACTACTACTACAAACTCTCGCTATGTTACCCGACAGCCTGATATTTTATCAGGTGAACCGATTATTAAGGGAACTAGAACGCCTGTGAGAGCAATTGTTGAAAATTGGCGTTTGGGTATTAGACCAGAAGAAATTCCGCTACACTTACCTCATTTAACTTTAGCGCAAGTCTTTGATGCTTTGAGTTTTTACTTAGATAATCAAGCAGAAATTAATGAATATATCGAGCGTAATCATGTCCCTGATGAATTAGTCCATCCAGCTATTAAAGCTAGATTAAATCAAAAATGACGATTTTTGCTCAAGTTTATATTGATGAAGATGTAGATGTTCTTGTGGCTACTTTACTTTTAGCAAGAGGTTTTGATGCTACGACAGTACGAGAACAGCAAATGTTAGGAGAACCAGATCAAACACAACTCAATACGGTTCGGTTAGAGCAGTAGACGCGATAAATCGCCGTCTCTACAAAGGGCTTATTATTGTAAAGACGGCGATTTATCGCGTCTTTGTGATCTATAATTTTCATCAAAAAATCTTATCCGAACCGTATTGGGGTAGTCGTTTTTTGCCTTCTTTGAAGAATAAAGGCAAGAAGAAGTTACCGGGACAGATGAGTTTGCCTTGGGATAAGCAGAGAGTCACAGAAGATACTGAGGTGCAGGAGGTTGCAGAAAAGTTTATTCAAGCGAACGGTTATAACCCCGCTATCGGAATTCTGAAATGTTGATTCTACCGTGCATCTGGGGTTGGTAATAAATCTTTATAAATGTCTTAAAGCTTTAGATGTTACAGTTTACAAGTCTTGATGCGAGAGAAGAGAACACCCACGTTTAAATAGTTTTTTAGTCTCTATCTCTCTCCATCGATTCCTTAAACTATCTTCCTTCAATCCTATATAAATCACATATAACACTTTCCAAAAAGACGGGCGCAAAACAGCATTAATTGCCAAACCCACCTTCTCCCAATTAGTTAGGATTGAAGGGTAACTACCCATTTCACTCTCAAGACCCCAAACAGGGAGGTGCCCCCTTGGGGCAGAGGTATCAAAAGTAACTTCTGAGCAAGAGATCCAACTACTTGCCACTCTCCATCCTACGCGATCGCCAAACTTTTCCCAGGCTTTTTGGTAATACTTGCCGTCAGCTTTACCGCCAACACTCAAGTAAATTTCCTTCTGGACGCTGAAGCCAAAACGTCCATTGCTGTATTTTACCCACAAGCCGTTAATTATGCGTAATTCAGTGCAAGGAAAATTTAAGAATTCGTCTTCGTCGAAGTAGTCGCCATCTTCTTTACCTACAGCCTTAATCATCACCCGATAGGTTTCTTGGTCGGCTTCTTTCCACTTTTTTGCTGCTAATAAGTCGCGTAGTCTGGTATAGTCGATATCCTTTTCAGACTTGAGTTTGTCGATTTTTATCTTGGCATGCCGGACAATATTATCAATCCCTTCGTCACTACTGATTGCCATCCAATTCTTTATTTGCTCATGTTCTTTTGGGTAACGATTTCTAAATGTTTGCATATCTATACCATGCAAAATAGCCAACATCTTCTCATTTTCTAATATCTGATTGAACTCCATGAAAGTCCATTCTTTGTGTTTAGCAAAGTAATTATTGCTAATTACCACAATTCCATAGTCTGATGCCTTTAGTCCTTCTCTAATTTTTACTTTTAAGTTGTCTCCCCAGTAGAGTTCTTGTTTGTCATACCATATTTTATATTTTGCCTCCGTTAGTTTCTTGTATAATTTTTCTACAAATGTTTCTTTATCTTCAGATGCATGACTGAGAAATATATCATGACTCATAAATACTCCTTGTTATTTCATCCGGTATTCTTAAACAAGCAAAATAATTTTTTTGTAGAAATGTTTCATTGAACATCTCTACAAGGGTTTTCACATCAACAAAAACCATCTAATCACTAGTGATTTTTATCACTCTTCCACACCTGCAATTTTTGCCAAAGCCTTCGCGTAATCTTCCAACCCACCGCGCAAAGCTTCCAACTCATTTCGCAACCTGGGTTCCTCCGACCAACTCTGCTCATGTTCCTTGGGACTCACCCCCACAGGTCGTCTAGCTTCCCACGCTTGCAACAACGGATGCCATTTAGCCAAAAACGGTCTTAAACCATTATTCAACACTGCGATCGCAATTCCCCCCACTGAATCACGAGAAGCACCCACATCGGGACCGGCTGCTTTGAGAACTTCGCGGGTTGTACCAAATAAACTATAAAGAGAATTCATCGCTTCTCGTACCAAACCCTGGTCAACTTCCAAAGGTTGTACAGCAATGCGCGTCACCAATTCTACATAAAGCGACCAAGCGGCTTTCCGTTCTGTGGGGTCAACTTCCCAAGACATGGAACCAATGCCAAAAGGCAGACTTACAGATACCTTTTTTAAGGAAATGCGATCGCGCATATTTAATAGTAAGTAAATTTAACTAAGTTATTTAGGTTTATTATAGTAATATTGCTCATCATAGCTGCAAAATCTGCCTTAAATCATATTGTCGCAGCAACGGGGGCGATGGTCAAAGACCCGCCTTGTCCTGTCGGACACACTTTGCGGTTTTCATGCGCGAAGCGCTGTACAGCGATCGCATATAACTATAAATCAGCAACCCCTATGATAGTAATTACATCTGTGCATCCACCCGCAGGTGTTCATGCGATCGTCTCACCCTTAGCCCCAAGAAAGTTATGTCAGTTGCCCAAGAATTAGAACCAGCAAAAGATATAATATTTCCACCAGGAGATATCTACAGTGACGAACCACCATTGGAAAGCGATTTACATCTACGCCAAATTATTCTGTTATTACAATGTTTAGAATTGTCGTGGCAAAATCGCAATGACTTTTATGCAGCGGGAAATTTGACAATTTACTACAGCCAACGTCAGCTAAAATCAGAAGAATTTCGCGGACCAGACTTTTTTGTGGTGCTAGGATGCGATCGTAAACCGCGCAAAAGTTGGGTGATTTGGCAAGAAGATGGTAAATATCCGAATATCATTGTCGAGTTGCTTTCACCTTCCACAAAAGCCACAGATAAAGGCTTAAAAAAACAAATATACCAAGATATCTTTCGCACCCCAGAGTATTTTTGGTTTGACCCCAATAATTTGGAATTTGTGGGGTTTCATTTAGTAGACGCTCATTACCAACCAATAGAACCGAACCCCCAAGGTTGGTTATGGAGTCAGCAGTTAGATTTATACTTAGGTGTGCAGGACAATCAATTACGCTATTTTACGGCACAAGGGCAGTTAGTGCCGACACCGCAAGAATTAGCAGAACAAGAGAAGCAACGTGCGGACGAGGAAAAACAACGTGCAGACGAGGAAAAGCAACGCGCAGAACGCCTAGCCGCTAAGTTGCGAGAATTAAATATTGACCCTGATAATCTATAAAGATAATTCGCAATTCCCAATCTTAACCCATTATTCAACACAGCGATGCCTGGGTTGGGCTGCGCCAACGCAATTCCCCCACAGAATCACTTTTTAACCTAAAATTTTATGGTAACATCTGGATATTTTGAACTAATTCAGATAAAATAACAACTTTGTCCGTTGCATCACCTTATTGTATATGTCTAAAACTTACACCGTTGAAATTTTACACCAAGGCAAAACTCACACTTTGCAAGTTCCTGAGAATGAAACTGTCTTATCAGTTGCCGATGCTGCTGGGTTAGATTTACCAAGTTCTTGTCATGCAGGTGTTTGCACAACTTGTGCTGGTCAAATTAGTCAAGGATCTGTAGATCAAAGTGATGGCATGGGTGTTAGTCCAGATTTACAAAAACAAGGTTATGCTCTACTTTGTGTCGCTTATCCCCGTTCGGATTTGAAACTTGAGACAGGAAAAGAAGATATCGTTTATCAGTTACAATTTGGGAAAGAATGATAAAATTTAGTTGTTAATTGTTAGTTGGGAAAAAAGTCTCATTAACTACTATTAACAACTAAAAATTATTTAAACAGTATTGTAGTTAAGTCTTTATCAAGCTATTCACGCTCAAACTCTAAACAAAAGGAACTAAGATGACTACGCATTTTATAACCGCAGAAATTGACTTTCAAGAAACTCCCTCAGAATTACTCAAAGCAATTGAAACAGAGTTGGAAAAAGAGGGAGAACCTCTGCGATGGGCAATTACTTCTGTAGATGTTGAAAAAGAATCATGCACTGTTGAAGCTGTTGTGATTGGAGCGTTAATATAGCACAGCCAACCTACTTAATCGAATGCACGTAACAGACGTAGCAGTGCTACAAAAGACGTAGCAGTGCTACGTCTCTACAGGGTTTTGGGTTTTATATATGTAGTTGATTTATCTGAAATCTACTAATAACTGCGAATGCGTGAATTGATTCGTCCATATACTGCTATTTTAATTATACCAACTGGTATTGGGGCAGAAATTGGCGGTTATGCAGGAGATGCATTGCCAGTTGCTTCATGTGTATCTCAAGTTTGCGATCGCCTAATTACCCACCCCAATGTCCTAAATGGCGCCAGTTTATATCGGAATTTACTCAATACTTTCTATGTTGAAGGTTATGGACTTGACAAATTTGCTGCCGGATGCTGGGGTTTGCGTCCAGTTCATCAAAATCGCATAGGTTTGCTTTTAGACCAAGGAATTGAGCCAGAGTTGCGACTGCGACATTTGCAAGCAGCGGATGCCGCTAGAGCCACCTTAGGATTGTCGTTGACAGATTATGTAATCACAGATGCACCTTTAGAAGTAGAATTGCGTAAAGCTGCTTCTGGGGCAAGTTGGGGGACAATTGGCAACCCAGATAGCTTGTTAAGGGCAGCGGAAGTACTAATTAATAAAGCTGGGGCGCAGGCGATCGCAGTTGTTGCGCGTTTTCCTGATAATATTGATCAAGAAGCTGATCAAAACTACCGCCACGGTAAAGGAGTCGATGCGATCGCAGGTGCAGAAGCGGTAATTAGCCATTTGATCGTGCGAACCTTTCAAATTCCTTGCGCTCATTCCCCCGCACTTTCTCCCCTACCGATAGATCCCGATTTATCTCCACGTTCCGCCGCCGAAGAATTAGGTTATACTTTCTTACCATGCGTCCTTGTCGGTTTAAGTAGCGCACCCCAATTTATTGTCGCTCAAACTCATCAATTGCCCGAACCGACAGACATTTGGGCTAATCAAGTTGATGCCGTCATCGTACCCGCAACCGCCTGTGGTGGTAGCACTCTGTTAAGCTTGAATAATGAACGATGCCAAATCATCACCGTGCTTGAAAACAAAACTCAGATGCGAGTTCCTCCCGAACCCTTGGGAATCAAGTGCATACAGGTAAATTCATATTTAGAAGCAGTAGGTGCATTAGTAGCACACAAAGCAGGCATCAACCCATCTGCCCTAAGCTCAAAAATATCTTCTTTGCAGAGACGCGATTAATCGCGTCTCATGTACAGACGCGATTAATCGCGTCTGTACAATGTTAAGTATTGGGCATTTATCCCCCTTGTCCCCCTGTCCCCTCCCCCCTCCCCCTCCCGTGGAACAACAACAAAAGCACGAACCAGAAATTCCCTACTTGACACGCACCCAAGTGCTTGTGGCAATGGGTGTGACTGCAATAATTTTATGGATAATTGCCAAGTTGTGGTTACACTTTGGTAACGTAGTGATATTTCCCTGGCATTGGCAGGGAAAAGATTTACTTTTAGGAATAGCCTTAGGATTAATCATCACTGCTGTGAGTGGATTAGCTTATCGTTTTTTGCCTTCTTACCGCAAAAGTGCAGATCATTACTTAGAAATAGTACTTAAACCCTTAGTTTTACCAGACATAATTTGGCTGGGGTTGCTACCAGGATTAAGTGAAGAATTGTTATTTCGAGGTGTGATGTTGCCAGCTTTGGGAGCAGATCATATAGCGATAATTGTATCAAGTCTCTGTTTTGGCATTTTACACCTTAGCAGTCCCCAACAATGGATTTATGTGATTTGGGCAACTATTGTCGGATTAATATTCGGGTACAGCGCTTTAATTAGTGGTAACTTGTTAGTGCCGATTGTTGCTCATATGTTGACAAATTTGATTTCTAGTTATTTCTGGAAAATTCGGCGATTGGCTTAAAGACGTTCCGGTGGAACGTCTTTACTGCAAATTTTTATTGCGTATATTCACTAGACATGGACCGCTATGCTTATTATGTGTTGCCCAAAACCTTTGTAGAGACGTAGCAATGCTACGTCTCTACGTCTTTTCCACTCCTATGTCTACTAAGGTTTGAGTGTAACCTGTAATTGATTTTGAGATGCAAGTGCGATCGCATGTGGTAGAATTCGATGTTCCTCAACTTGAATTCTCGCGTGAAGTGTCTCTGCTGTATCATCAGGTAATACTGGCACCGCTGCTTGCATCAAAATTGCACCACTGTCCATTTCTAAACACAGCAAATGCACCGTACAGCCAGCAATTTTCACACCAGCGGCAAGAGCTTGTTCTACGGCATTAATTCCTTTAAAACTGGGCAACAAACTCGGATGAATATTGATAATCTTATCAGGAAAGGCATCAATTAAAACTGATGTCACTAGTCGCATCCAACCTGCCATAATCACCCATTCAACATCGTGTTGCTGCAAAGTTTGCACAATTTCTTGATCAAATTCTTGGCGGTTTTTGTATTTGCGGTGATCTAAAAATACAGATGGCACACCCCAATTTTCAGCGCGTAGTGCTGCTTTTGCTGAGGAGTTATTGTAAATCAAAACTTGAATTTGAGCGGCAAGTTCCCCATTTTTGATTGCTTCGGCAACTGCTTCAAAATTGCTGCCATTTCCAGAAGCCATGATTCCCAATTTTAAAGGTGGTGAAATCAGCTTTTTTGGCAAAATGTTGGGTGATATCAAGCTAGGGGAAACTGAATTCATAAGTAATTTTACACTATTTGGTATTATTAAGTAGATGAGCATAAATAAACGCTCCTTAACGTAGTAACCTGATTAGCCGTTAAAATCACGACTCGACGAGCGGTAAACCGCTCACTACGAATAAGGAGAGTATTTTACATTTAATTTCGCCCACTTACTTACTTACATCCAACTGCATCGGTTTGAAATTTGGATTAATGCGATACTGAAAAAAGCCAGAATAATTAGCTGTAAAGAATTATAGCTTTTTCTAACTAAAATTTTTAATGTTAACAAGCTTTTATGAAATCACTGCGATCGCGTCAATTCCTAGATAATGATACTGTAGCTGCCTGGATTTTTCTCACCCCAGCATTGATTTTACTATTCATCTTTCTTTTGTACCCCATCGCCTATTTATTTTTCCTCAGCTTTACCGCTGGTAGTTTCACTTCCAGGGGTATTCATTGGGTAGGATTTCAAAATTATTTGCGTTTGTTAATCAATCCAGATTTTTGGCAAGTTTTAAATAACACGTCTTATTTCGCGATCGCTAGCGTCATTCCTAGTATAATTATCCCCTTAGGATTGGCGGTGTTATTAAATCGTAACTTGCCATTGCGCTCAATTCTCCGAACTGTCTATTTTCTCCCTTCAATTATCTCTATAGTTGCGGCTGGTTTAGGATTTCGCTGGCTATTTCAAACTGAAGGACCAGTTAACGCAGCTTTAAACTTGCTGGGCATTTCCCCAATCCCTTGGTTGGGAGATACATTTTGGGCAATGCCGGTATTAATTTTATTAAGTATTTGGAAACAACTTGGTTTCAATATGGTGGTATTTTTGGCAGGGTTACAAGCAATTCCTCCCAGTCGTTACGAAGCAGCAGAACTTGATGGGGCAAATGCTTGGCAACAATTTTGGTATATTACTTTGCCAGGATTACGACCGACTTTAATATTTGCGATGGTTACTACTGTGATTTTCACATTGCGGAGTTTTGAGCAAGTTTATGTGATTACAGGTGGTGGTCCATTAAATTCTACCAATTTATTAGTTTATTACATATACCAAGAAGCATTTGGTCAATTTGATTTTGGTTACGCAGCAGCAGCAGCGACAGTATTGCTAGCAGTGACGCTGGTATTAGTTTACTTGCAATTGCGAACTTGGGGAGAAGAGAGTTGAGAGGGAAAGACAGGGAAACAAGGAGACGTTTTCAACTGAAGCATCAGGAGTCCCCCCACTGAATTCCGTAAGATAGATATTTCAATTTTAGGGCTTGCGATTTTACCGCACTAAGTATTAATAATATCCAAAAAATTCAGAATTAAATATAGGATTATTTGATGTATTAAGTATAAATACCCGCACCTTTGTTACTCCCCAACCAGATTCGCGCATTGGTTGGGGAGGAATGCCTGTCCGAGAATTATCTTAATATTTGTAACTTAAAACTTGAATTGCGCTATTTTCTGGTAAGCTACCAGAATTAATGGCAAGAATGTCACTATTGCTACGGCGTACATTTACGCCCTGCATCAAAGTTAAAAAATCATCGAGTGGGGAAATATCGCAGCTAGCAGTATCTGCGGCTTGTGTACGGTATTGGGTAGGAATTATCAACTTAGGATTTAACACCTGAATTGCTTGCTTGGCTTCTTGGGCGTTGTAAGCTTTGAGACCACCTCCCACGGGGATGAATGCGACATCAGGGCGCCCCATAAGGATTTTTTGCTCAATTGAAATTGGTGCGGCGGCTCCTCCTAAGTGTAAAATATTAATTCCGCCTTGCTTCCAACGCCAAGCGGTGTTAATGCCAAATTGCTTACCACCTTTGCGATCGTGATCTATGGCAATTCCCTGGAATTTTATACTTTGAAATTCGTAAACTCCCGGTTCGTAGATTAGCTTTGGATTTCCTGGTAATCCTTCCACCGCACCTTCATCTAGCAGTTGACTGCTAATCAGTACTAAATCTGCGCTGACTTGGGGAGGACGATATTTAGCAGTACAACCCACCGACCGAAAGGGATTTACAAGAATTTTTGTCCCACCACCAGTAAACAGAAAGCAAGAATGACCCAGCCACTGAACTGATAATGAACCGCTAGATTGTGCGTTAGCTTGAAGGTGTGAACTAAGGTCAGTAACTAAGGCTGTTACTAACCCTGCCCCAGCAGAGCTTATCAACTGTCGTCGTTTCATCAATTATTTCTCGACTGTAATTGTACCAGAAAGTTTCGCAATAACTGCTTACCTAAAGATGTCAGCACACTCTCTGGGTGAAACTGGACGCCTTCAATGTGAGGATAGTTCCGGTGTCGTACTCCCATAATGGTTCCGTCTTCTACCCAAGCAGTGATTTCTAACACATCTGGGCAAGTTTCGCGGTCAATCACTAAACTATGATATCTGGTTGCGGTCATAGGATTCTCTAAACTCCGAAAAACTCCTACTCCTGCGTGAGATACAAGAGAAGTTTTGCCATGCATCAACTCAGGGGCAGAAACTATTTTACCACCGAATACTTGACCAATGCTTTGATGTCCTAAACATACGCCCAATATAGGCAAGTTAGCTCCGAGATTTTCAATCAAATCTAGAGAAATTCCCGCATTTTCTGGTCGTCCAGGTCCTGGGGAAATCACAACTGCATCGGGCTTTAGTGATTGAATTTCCGAAACCGATATCTTATCGTTACGAAAAACTTTAATATCCGCTGCGACTGGAAACTCTGCTGCTAGTTCTCCCAAATACTGCACCAAGTTATAGGTAAAGCTGTCGTAATTATCGATAACTATAAGCACAGCGATTAACTCCTGGTTTTTACAACTGAAATATAATAGACATCGACCGTTCTTTCATTATGCGTTAACCGAAACCCTTGTAGAGACGCGAAATTGTACTTTGTCCCGTTTCGCTAACGCGTCTCTACATTCTTTTCCACTCCTATGTAATTATGAGTTTTTCTTATCGCTAGATTTTAATAGTTATTTAGACATGTCAATATAAAACACGATTAATCGTGCCTAATTAATATAAGTTTAATATCATATCAGATTTATTGGGAGGTTATCTGGGCAACGCAGTGACCTCCGTTTGGGGCTACAGCTTGTCAGGAATTCAATGCTGACAAAATTAAGGTAAACATTGGGGGAAGTAAAAGTATACCAGCAACCAGCAACGCGACTAAAGCAGCAATTAGCACAGCACCAGCAGCACAATCTTTAGCGATTTTTGCCAAATCATGATACGTTTGCTTGACTGTTAAATCTACCAGAGATTCAAGCGCTGTATTCAGCAACTCTAGCGCCAAAACTAAACCGCTAGTTAAGCCAATCACGGCTATTTCCACTGGTTGTAGATGTAAAAAAAGGCTCAAGCCGATTGCTAAGACGCCAACAGCTACATGAATGCGAAAATTGCGCTGACTCTGAAAGGCGTAACTAATTCCAGCCCAGGCATACTTAAAACTAACAAATAGATTAGAGGCAACGCGCCAAGAGAGTTCCCGGTCGTTGGTCACAATTGTTTCTAAGTGGTTTGGCGTGGGTGATGAAGAAACTTGTTTGGACATAGGCTGAAAATATAACAGCAGATTAAATAAAGTGGGAATCTTAGCTGATTTTAATCGCCCAATCAACTTTTCGGTAATTTTATATAGAAGTATTATATAAACAATGACTCAAACTTAACACTTACGGGAACCCAGGCAAGTGTTATTCTATGTCAATGGCAATACCAATTGCCTTCAATAATATCCCTTGCTGTTTTAGCATTCGCGTTTCTGTTTCTTCATCAGGATGATCCCAGCCTAGTAAATGCAATAAACCGTGAGCCGCTAACCATGCTAATTCCGTTGCTAAACTATGCTCCTGCTGTTGAGCTTGACGTTTAGCGGTATCTACAGAAATAACTATATCACCTAGATATAAAGGCATTGCTCCACTTATTTCCTGAGTTTCAGGAAAGTCCACCTCTAATGTTGCAAAAGATAAAACATCTGTGGGCTTATTTTGCTGACGATACTGGGCATTTAAAGCCTGAATTTCGGCGTCGTCTGTCAAACGTAAGCCGATTTCATAAATTGATTTTGGGGAAATATCAGGTTGTAATATTTCCAACCAGCGACGAAACCAGCCTGACCAAATTTCCGTCGAGATTGGAATTTCAGCCTCCCCAAGATTTACAGCTTCGGCTGGGGGAGACTCATAAAAACAATCTTCTACATATAATTCGACTTGCACTTTTCTCCATAAGGTAGGACGATGCGATCGCACCCGGTATCGTCAGTGAGTCAGATAAGCAAGACCCACGAGAACAGCCACAAGTCCGACTCCGGTTAGCGCAAAATGTTTAACAGAAGTGCCACCCTTACGCACCATGTTTCGCATGGCGAGTTTGACGTAGCTTGGTTTAGATTCGGTTTGATGAGAGTTGCTCATGATGATTTGGTAACAAACTCATTTATAAATGTAACAGTTTGGTGAGGGGAATGGATAGTGGTTGGTGGTTGGTGGTTGGTGGATATTTGTATTTTTTTGACACAAAGGAACCAACAACGTTCCAACCAACAATTCCTATTTACTTTCTACTAATTGGTTTTCTTGCCGCAGATAGCTTTGGATGAACATGTCAATTTCGCCGTTCATGATATCAGCGATCGCTGTAGTTTCCACATTGGTACGCAAATCCTTTACCATTTGGTAAGGGTGAAACACATAGTTACGAATTTGGTTTCCCCAAGAGGCTTCGACCATATCACCCCGAATTTGGGCAACTTCTTGAGCGTGTTGCTCTTTAGCGATAACTAACAGCCTTGCTTTCAAACGAGCGAGAGCCTTCTCTTTATTTTGCAGTTGACTGCGTTCTTCTGTACAGCGGACGGCAAGACCGGTGGGAAGGTGAACAACTCGGACTGCTGTTTCCACTTTGTTGACATTTTGCCCACCTTTACCACCGGCTCTAGATGTGGTAATTTCCAAATCCTTATCTGGAATATCTAGTTTTACAGTATTATCTATTTGCGGCATTACTTCCACCCCGGCAAAACTAGTTTGGCGTTTGCCGTTGGCATTGAAGGGTGAAATTCGCACTAAGCGATGAGTGCCGGTTTCTGATCGCAAGTACCCATAAGCATAACGACCTGTAATTTCTATGGTTACTGATTTGATTCCCGCTTCATCACCTTCGGAAAGTTCGCTGGAAGTAACTTTATAACCTTGCTTTTCTGCCCAACGAGTGTACATCCGCAACAGCATTTCTGTCCAGTCTTGGGCATCTGTTCCACCAGCGCCGGCGTTAATTGTCAGGACTGCGCCTTTTTCGTCGAATTGACCGGAAAGTAACTGTTGTAACTCCCATTGGTCGAGTTCGCGATTAAGCTTGGTGACAGTGATTTGTGCTTCTTCGAGTAATCCCTCATCGGTTTCTAACTCTAAAAGCTCAAAAACTGCTTTGGTATCTTCTAAGCTGGCTTGCCACTGATGATACTGCGACAAATGTACTTTCAGGTTGTCGAGTTCTTGTAAAGTTTCTTGAGCTTGGGTTTGGTTGTCCCAAAATTCTGGCTGTGCGGATATTTGTTCAAGGTCTTGAATTTTAGCTGTCAGTGCAGGGATGTCAAAGATAGTCCTGAGTTTTACCCAGGCGATTAGATAACGTTTCGATTTCGCGTTTGAGTTCTAAAACTTCCATAGGCTTCGATGAAAATAGAGTGGTTTATATTTTAAGCGATCGCTCTATATCTATTGATTTTAGTATACTTGACCACACAATTACCGAAGTGTTGCTCTCATGATAAATCAAAAGCGGTGTATGTCTGATTCTTTATGCTTCATTTTGACGACGCAAAAATGCGATCGCTTGTCGGTATCCCAATACCGATCAATCAACAATTGGTTGGAGGTAGCACAAAATAGTCTCTACCTCTTTTACGGTGATCTGTGTTGTGATCTTTTTGACTTTGCTGTTTTATTTATAAGCGTACTTCAAAATAACTTCATTAATACTTTATAAAAAAGAATTAAGTTAAAGTCAAAATATAGTTATGCTTGTATTCAAATTGTTAATCTTTCAGTTATTTATTTAATCATCTTTATTTATAGTGAATACAATATTAGACCATATAAATTTGTTACAAAAAAGCCGTTACAGCAGTAGGGGAAGTAGATACTTATTTAGCCCAATGGTGGACTTGAATGTAATGTCCGAAGTTGGAGATACTCCCCCTTAAATTGGGTATAGACATCTAGAAAATGTAAACATAAATTGAATACATCCAGGTATAAAGCGAATAGGTGATGTAATTGTGCCTAATTGCTTGTAGCAATTATCTTTTGAGGAAAATTCAATTGAATATCTCATCAACTCAAAAACTTTACTTAAAGAAGTTGATGAGGTAACTTAACACGATTACAGACGTAATTATAAACAAGCGGTGACTAAATGACTATTGACAGATCATTGAAACTTTTGATAGCGTAATTGCTTCAATATGAACAGTCTATTTACTTTGGAGTTATCAAACAATGAATACAGAACAATCTACTTCAAGATGGATGCGATTAAGAGAAGTTTTAGTTACGACTTTACTAGGATGGATTCCGTCAATTGCTCTCGGTTCCAAGTTACGAAATGTCCTTTATCGTAGTATTTTTGCCCGTATTGGTAGCTCAGTTTATATTCAAAATGGGGTTGAATTTATTAACACTTCTTGCATAGAAATAAGCGATGGAGCATATATCTTTAATGACGTTCGTTTAAATGCCAAAGGACATGAAAACAATAAAATTTGTATTGGAAAGCAAGTAGTGCTTGAGCGTGGGGTTCAAGTTGGAGCGTTAAACAATACCTGTATTAATATTGATGAAAATACATATATCGCTCCTTACGTTTGTATCGCTGGTCCTGGCAACATTAAAATTGGTAAGGACTGTATGATTGCATCTCACTCAGGGATATATGCTAACAATCATAATTTTGCCGACCTGAATGTGTTAATTAGAGAACAAGGTGTCACTCGCAAGGGAATTATTATAGAGGATAACTGTTGGCTTGGGCATGGAGTGACAGTATTAGATGGAGTTATCATCGGTGAAGGTAGTGTGATTGGTGCGGGATCAGTTGTTAGCAAAGATATCCCTCCATTCTCGGTTGCAGTTGGTGTGCCGGCAAAAGTGATCCGCGATCGCCAAAATAAAGAACTAGATAATAATAACAGTCGCCTCGACATTAAGGTAAATGTAGCTCTAGCTCAAATTGAGAAGACTGCTGAACTAAGTTATTCCCACACAGTAAATGCTACTGTATTTCCTGATTTTATTTTGGAAAATCTGCTTTACGTGCTGCTTGACTGCATCCGTGAGGTAATGAATGTGGATACAATTACGATTTTATTGCCAACAAACAACGGGCAGCAATTAGCTGTATGTGCCACAATCGGTCTGGAAGAAGAAATTGTAGAATCCGTGCGAATTCCTATAGGGCAAGGCTTTGCAGGTCATATAGCCGCAAGTGGTAAGCAAATGATTGTAGACGATTTGTCAAAAGTAGAAGTTGTGAGTCCAATTTTGCGGAATAGGGGAATTCAATCAATGATCGGTGTCCCTTTGCGGTTAAAGGAGGGGGCAAGTGGTGTCTTCCATGTTGGCACGTTTCGTCACTGTGAATTCACCAAAGATGATGTACAACGACTGCAACTTGTAGGCGATCGCATTGGTTCGGCGATTGAACCGTTTGTTACGGAGATACTGAGAACTTCTCAGTCTAAATGAAACTTGACCATTATTTTGTCAGTGGCAGCGCACACTCTCTGGTTTTGAAGTTGATCAAGTCCGGACGCGCAAAGCATTTAACTATTACGCCCTCGTCCCCCATCTGAATTGGTAGAGTCGATGGGGGCTATTATGCCCCGCACCTCTCTGTTAGAACCGGACGTGCGGGTTTCCCTGCATCCGGCTCCCGATATTCTTAAGGGATAACCCTTTTGCCCATGTGGATATAATCGTGGCAGGACTCATGGACAGCAATTAGATTTTTGGGTTTCCAGTTGCTGTGATTCCCGTCGATGTGGTGTAGGTGTACTCGCTCATCACTTGTACATTTCATTCCACAATGACCACATGTATGGTTTTGCCGTTTCAAGGCTTTAGAGGTGTCACTGTCGTATAGCTTACTGTTGCGTTCGCTCCAATAAACTATGTCTCCGTCGTATGGTGATTCAGGGGAAACGCACCAAAATGCGCGAAAAACAAAAATAATGGGTACTTAGTTTCTACGTATAAGACTTGAGTTTATAGAATCATATTTAAAATTACATATTTCGGGAAAATTAATAATTAAATATAA
>JAESGE010000016.1_pt1 | contig 80590 bp, 77 predicted proteins | sample 9269601 | NCBI WGS metagenome assembly JAESGE01 (sample SAMN14515569, study PRJNA621662) | algae metagenome | isolation source: Tolypothrix brevis GSE-NOS-MK-07-07A and co-occurring heterotrophs from wet... | place: USA: Grand Staircase Escalante National Monument, Utah | collected 2006-04-16
AAATGATCTGCAAGTGCTCGCCACGCGCCGGATCGCGCCATTTTACATAGGAGCGTGCCTTGGCGTCATTGCCCTTGGCGCGGGCCTGATCTGCCAAGAAATGGCGTAGGGCGTCGATATCGGCAAGCGAATAATACCGCCGTCCCCCCGTGCCGACCTTCGGCTGCGGTCCTTCGCCGGCAAGCGAGAGCTGGCGCAGGTAGCCATCCGAGACGCCAATCAGGCGCGCCGCCTCGCCCGAAGTGAACGAGCGCAGTGTCTTTTGCGATGTCGGCGGAAACAACCGCTCGCGCATCGCTTTCAATTGGGCCGAAAGCGCCTGCGCGTCTTCGGCGATGGTCTCGTCGGCAGGGCGCAATGAAATTGCCTCTTCCTGTGTTGCCGTGATCGATGGACTGCCCATCAGACCTTCTCCATTCTCTTTGCCTTACCGAACAACGTCGCTGCCATGGCGGGCTGTCGTCGAAACAGGCAAACTGATTCTACATCTGCGATTCTCCCCGCTATGGAAATACGCGATTGCGGGAAACAACAAGTCTTTTAGCAATTTACGGCAAAGCCTCACTGTTGCGGCTTCTATCCGTAACAGCGTGTGACATCAACCGAGTCGCGTCAAGAGAATTCTGTTGCCGGCGCAGTGAGGTGGCAGGCGATGCTCGGCACGCAACGGCTCGCATGACATATCACTATCGGCGTCTTCATACGGCGACGCAGCGATCGCGATCTCGAACATGGCGATCCACAATCCGTTACGGCCATTTCCAAACTCAGAACAAAAGAGCCTCAATTGCACTGTCATTGCTACCTAATGCCAATTTTTTCTGTTAGGCACAGTTGCAATGAAGACAGCATGCCAGACACAGTCATTTGAAAAAGACGGCCGTCTGATGCCACCCGTTGGCACAGGCGATCGGCGTGCGCTCGCAATTTTCGTCTCAGCCTTGCAATCCCTGGTATTCCTTCTGCTGCTTCTGCAAGGCGACTGGGGCCAGGCGCGACAAAACCATGTGGGCCGTGGTCAGGCACTCGCCGACGCACAGGATACGAGAAATCTTCTCACCACGGGATCCGAAACACCAAGAGCTTTGGCTTCCAGCGCAGACCGCCAGCGCGGCAAGGCGCGCGCCAGCGATGCGCCTGAGGCCACACCACCTTGCCAAGCATGCCAGATATCCCGTCCCGACGGACATTCACTGCATGCCGACGCACATCAGGTCCAGCCAAACCGACTTGAAAGCTCTGCCTACCGGGCGCGAGCGCCGCCTAGGCGCGTGATCTGACGCTTTTACGCCTATAACAAAAAAGCCCGCGTCGCGCCGTGCACTCCATCCGTAGCTGAAGCTGGCGAGAGGATGAACAATGGCGGCCGGATCACATTAGGATTTACTCCTTTGAAGAACTCTCCCTGGAAGGTGCTGACCTATGCGGTCATCATCATCATCGGCGTGCTGATTGCATTGCCCAACATCCTCTCCGAGAAGACGCTTGCGTCCTGGCCATCCTGGCTACCGTCGAGCAAGATCTCGCTTGGTCTCGATCTCCGCGGCGGATCGCATCTGGTGCTGGAAGTCGACAGACAGTCGCTGGAAGCCGAATGGCTGCAGAACCTGACGCAGGACGCGCGGAACAATCTGGACGCTGCAAAGATCGCCACGACGTCTATCCGTCGCGAACAAAACAACGTCGTGGTCACGGTCCGGGACCCGGCCCAGCGCCCGGCAGCACAGACGGAACTTGCCAAACTGGTCAATCAGGTTACCTGGGGCACATCGATCGGCGTGTCGGATCTCGACATTGCTGCCCGCGGCGACGGTGCAATAACAGTAAGGCCATCCGAGATTGGCCTCTCCCATCGCATCAGCGGTGCCGTCGACCAGAGTCTCGAAATCATCCGCCAACGCGTCGACCAGGTCGGTGTTGCCGAGCCGACAATCCAGCGTGTTGGTGCCGACCGCGTTTTGGTCCAGCTCCCGGGCGAACAGGATCCCTCGCATCTCAAACAGCTGCTCGGCTCCACCGCGAAAATGAGCTTCCACCTGCTCGGACGGGCAGGCGAACGCGGCGTATCAGAGCTCAAGGACGAAGAGGGACAGATTTATCCTGTCGAGGACCGGGTGCTGCTTTCGGGCGATCGACTGACCGATGCCCGCGTCGCCTTCGATCCCAACAACAATCAACCTGTGGTCAGTTTCCGCTTCGACCAGACGGGCGCCACACGCTTTGCCGACATCACGCGCCAGAATGTCGGAAATCCCTTTGCCATCGTCCTTGACGGGACAGTCCTCAGTGCACCAGTCATTCGCGAACCCATTACCGGCGGCGCTGGCCAGATTTCCGGGTCGTTTACTGTTGAAGGCGCCAATACGCTTGCGGCTCTTCTAAGAGCCGGCGCGCTTCCAGCCAAGTTGAACGTGATCGAAGAGCGCACGGTCGGCGCAGATCTTGGCGGCGATGCGATCGAACGTGGCATTCTGTCTGGCCTTGCCGGCTTCGGCCTGGTCATGGGCTTCATCCTGCTGCTCTACGGCACCTGGGGCCTGCTCGCCGTCCTTGCCCTTGCCCTCAATGTCATCCTCACCTTTGCAGGCCTCAGCATCATCGGCTCGACGCTGACCCTGCCCGGCATCGCCGGCATTGTTCTGGGCATCGGCCTTGCCGTGGATGCCAATGTTCTCATCAATGAACGTATCCGCGAAGAAAGCCGCAAGGGCCGCGGCGTGCATGCCGCAATCGACCAGGGCTTCCAGAAAGCATATTCCACAATTGTCGACAGCAATGTAACGGCGCTGATTGCAACCATCCTGCTGTTCTGGTTCGGGTCCGGTCCTGTCCGCGGTTTTGCAGTCACGATGGGTCTCGGCATTGCCATCTCCATGTTCACGGCAGTGTCGGTCGTCCGTGTGGCGATGATTTCCATCACGACACGCTTCAAACTGAAGAAGATCAATATCAATGCGCTGCTGCCGATCCGTCTGATCCCGGACGGGACAAAGATCGACTTCATGAAGGCGCGTCTGTTCGGCCTCGGCATATCAGCCTTTCTATCGATCTCCTCCGTCATCCTTTTCTTCACGCCAGGACTGAACTATGGCGTGGATTTCAAGGGCGGCATACAGATCGAGGTATCGACGGCAAAGGCTGCCGATCTTGGCGCCTTCCGCACCGGACTGGAAGGTCTCGGTCTCGGCGAGGTTGCTCTCCAGGAATTCGGCGACAGCAACCACATCCTGTTGCGCGTCGAACGCCAGCCCGGCCCTGAATCGGCACAGAACGAAGCGGTCGAGAAACTCAAGGCGGAGATTCAGAACATAGACCCGACGTCGCAGATCCAGCGCACCGAAGTCGTTGGCCCCAAGGTCAGTGGTGAACTGGCAACCGCCGGCTTTCTCTCCGTGATCCTCGCCAGCATCGCGATGCTGATCTACATCTGGAGCCGGTTCGAATGGCCATTTGCAGTGGGGGCGATTGCGACCCTCATCCTCGATGTGACCAAGACGATCGGCTTCTTTGCCCTGACCGGTCTCGACTTCAATCTTACTGCCATCGCGGCGCTGCTGACGCTGGTCGGCTATTCGGTCAACGACAAGGTGGTCGTCTATGACCGCATGCGTGAAAACATGCGTCTCTACAAGGCGATGCCGTTTCGGGACCTTATCAACCTGTCGATCAACGAGACTCTGGCCCGCAGCATCTTCACATCCGCCACGGCATTTCTTGCCATGCTGCCGATGGCGATCTGGGGTGGAAGCGCCGTCGAGAGCTTTGCAATCCCGATGGTCTTCGGGATCTTCATTGCCGCGTCGTCATCGGTGTTCATCGCGGCTCCGATCTTGCTTTTTCTCGGCGACTGGCGCACCAGACGCCGCGCAGCAGCCGATGTCGCAGCCCAGGCTGAAGCGGCCTGACCCGATCAGAGACAAACAGAAAAGGCACCCGGTTCGTCCGGGTGCCTTTTTAGGCTCGTAAAGAGCTCGCGAATGTCACGTACCCAATCAGATTGGGCGATCAAGGCTCTTCCTGTTTAGCCGGCACCTTGCCATTCTTGGCCGCCCGGTCCCGATGCAGTGCTGCGCGGGCGAGAAGCATGAACGTCACCGGTGTAGTGACCGTGACGAAGATACCGATCAGGATTTCATGGATCACCAGGCGCTGCGAGGTGACCGTGAAGAAGATCATCGATGCCAACATAACGCCGCCAATGCCCCAGCTTGTGCCGAGCGTGGGTGCGTGGAGACGCTCATAAAAGGTTGGCAGGCGCAGGAATCCAATGGCCCCGATCAATGCCAGCGATGCGCCGATCAAAAGAAAGGCGGATACGACAATGGCCGCCCACAGCGGCAGATCAGCGGCTGGCTGCATCATTCGATCACCTCCCCGCGCATCAGGAATTTGGCCAGTGCGACCGTTGCCACGAAGCCGATCATGCCAATCACCAGTGCCGCTTCGAAATACACCACCCGACCGGTGCCGATGCCGAATGTCACCAGCAATAACATCGCATTGATGTAGAGCGTATCCAGGCCAATGATGCGATCCTGCGCGCGCGGACCGCGAAACATTCGGATAGACGCGATCGCCATGGCGCAGGCAAGCAGCAATTGCGAGAGAGACACCGCCGTGAAGAGGATAACCGCGCTCATGCAAAGATCTCCATCAGCAGTTTCTCATAACGGTTCTTGATGGTGCTGACCCAGGCGTCTTCGTCAACAAGATCGAGGACATGCAGCAGCACGGTCCGCTCGCGGGAATCATATTCGAGCCAGGCTGATCCCGGCGTGCTGGTCAAGATGATTGCCAACAAGGCCAGCGCCGTGCGATCCTCCAACTCGAGCGGCAGGAGCAGGAACCCGGAATGACGCTCGCTCGATTGACCGCTGAGGATCACTCGTGCCACCGCGAAATTCGAACGGATGATATCCGAAAATGCCAACAGGAACAGCTTGGGCAACAGGTACCATTTGCGCAGGCGCGGCTTTTCCGGGCGCAAGGCGGCAAAGGCCCAACTGGCAAAAACAGCAACGAATGTCCCGAGAAGCAGATGGCCCAGACTGAAGTCATTGAGCAACAGCCACATGACCACAAGCGAAAGTGTCAGGATCGGATAGGGAAGCATCAATTTCCTCCCGTCTCTTGCGATTGCCGACCGGTGCGCGTTTCAATCGCCGCCGCATTCTTAACAGCATCAATGTAGATCGCCGGATTGCTCAGCGTGCGAATTGTGGTGTCCATGTAGCGCATGGCAGCACCAGCCTGAAGAGTCAGCGCAAGGGTGAGGAACAGGAGGAACATGACCGGTACGAGTTCGATCACCAGAACACGCGGAACGGTTCCCTCGATCGAGGTCCAGAAGGTCCTGATGCCGGCACGCGTCATGGCGATCAATGCCGCGACACCTGAAAGGATGACGAGAACGACAAGCGTCCACACACCGGCAGTCGGCGGCACACCCGTTGCCCCAGCACCCATCATCGCGGACAACATCGCAAACTTGGCGACGAAGCCGGAAAGTGGCGGCAAGCCCGACAAGAGGATGCCAACAGCAGCGAAACACGTGCCGAGGATTGCCATGGTTCCTGGCATGGCAAGTCCGCCACCTTCCTCGACCTCGTCCTCACCCTCGCCATAGGCCTCCATGGTCACCACCAGCACATTCGCTCCGGCATCCTGGCCTCGTTCGACAAGCTCAATCAGCATGAAAAACGCTCCGATCGTGAGGGTCGAACTCACAAGGTAAAGCAAGGCACCGGATGAGACGGCGCCATCATTGATGCCGAGCACCATCAGCATCGTGCCTGACGAGACAAGCACCGAGTAACCGGCAAGCCGCCCGAGCGCCTGGGAAGCCAGAACGCCGATCGTACCGAACACGACGGTTGCAATTCCACCGAAAAGCAGAAGTTCAGCACCAAATCCGGCAGACGGTCCATCGCCGAATAGGAGCATGGTCAGGCGCAGGATGACATATATCGCCAGCTTGCTCAGAATGGCAAACATGCCGGCAACCGGTGCGGATGCGGCGCTGTACGCGGTCGGCAACCAGAAGCACAAGGGCCACATGCCGGCCTTGATCAGAAACGCGATGCCCAGCACACCCGCACCCGCTTCCATCAGCATACGCCGATCAGCCTCCATCTCCGGGATGCGCGCAGCAAGGTCGGCCATGTTGAGCGTACCGGTCGTGCCATAGATGAGGCTGACACCGATCAGGAAGAACAGGGCAGCAACCAGGTTGACGGCGATATAGTGCAGGCCGGCCTTCACTCGCAATGCACCCGAGCCGTGCAGAAGCAGGCCATAGGACGCAGCCAGCATGACTTCAAAAAAGACAAACAGATTGAACAGGTCACCGGTCAGGAAGGCGCCATTGACGCCCATTAACAAGACCTGAAACATCGAGTGAAAATGCGCGCCCACCGCGTGCCAGCGGGCAAAGGAAAATACCAGGGTTGCCACAGCCAAGAGCGAGGTCAGGGTCAGCATCAGCGCTGACAGCCCGTCGAGCACCAGAACGATGCCGAAAGGTGCCACCCAGTTGCCGACGAGATAGACACTGTTGAAGGTTTCAGATGCGTTTTGCATCTGCAGCAACAGGATCGAAACGCCGGCAATCGCAAGCGTCGACGCCAGGCTGATCATCGCCTTCGCCACGCGACTGCGTTCATCGACGAAAAGCAATGCCGCCGCCGCAATCATCGGCAGCAGGATCGGCAGGATGATCAGATGGTGTTGCCAGCCGCTCATGCGCCTCAGTTCCTCCCATCGACATGGTCGTTACCGGTCAAACCGCGCGATGCGAGCAGCACAACCAGAAACAATGCCGTGGTGGCAAAGCCGATTACGATTGCCGTCAGCACAAGCGCCTGAGGCACCGGATCGGTCAAGGTGGAGGGCAGGATGTCATCGCCCAGAATCGGCGGCACATTGCTTTTGACGCCGCCTACGCCAAAGATAAACAGGTTGACGGCATAGGACAGAAGCGAAAGGCCAACGATTACCTGGTAGGTGCGCGGCCGCAAGATCAGCCAGACACCGCAACTGGTCATCACACCGATCGCGATCGATAAAATGAATTCCATTACGCCTCCTCCGTTCGATTGGTCTCGATCGTGCGTAACCGGTTGATACGGATGGACTGATGCGCCAGAGCGACAAGGATCAACACGGTCGATCCTACCACAAGCATGAAGACCCCAAGATCAAACAGCAGTGCGGACGCTGCCGGCACCTTGCCGATCAGTGGAACATCGACATAGCGAAAATGCGAAGTCAGGAACGGATAGCCGAGAAGCCATGCACCGATGCCTGTCGTGACTGCCGTCAGCAGCCCTGCTCCCATCCAGCGCAAGGGCAGAATACGGATCCGGTCCTCTGCCCATCGCGTGCCCCCTGCCAGATACTGGAGGAGAAATGCAATCGATAGCGTCAGGCCCGCAGAGAATCCCCCACCCGGCAGATCATGACCGCGCATGAACAGATAGACGGAAAAGGTGATGATGACCGGGAACAGCCATTGCATGATCACAGATGGCACTAACAGATAGTCGCGCACCGTGTCTCCGGCCGATCGCTCAGGGCGCTCCTCATCAAACCGGTTCTGTATTTTTTGCTGTTCCGGCATTTCGAAGCTGTCTTCCGCCGGTCGGAAACGGCGCAACAAAGCGTAGACCGTCAGCGCGACGACGCCAAGCACGGCAATTTCCCCCATCGTGTCAAAGCCGCGAAAATCGACCAGGATGACATTGACGACATTGCGCCCTCCACCCTGCGAATAGGCGTTTTCCAGGAAATAGTTGGCGATCGCGTCCGGCACCGGCATTGTCATCACGGCATAGGCGACAAAAGTCATGCCGACACCGCAGACGACCGCCAGCATCAGATCGCGGAAACGTCTGAAACGGCCACGCAGGGTGATTTGATCATCAGTGTTCACGTTCCGCTTCGGCAGCCACCGCAGTCCTAGGAGAATGAGGACTGTGGTGACGATCTCGACCAGCAACTGCGTGATGGCAAGATCCGGGGCCGACAGCCACACAAATGTAATGCAGACAATCAGCCCGACACCGCCGAGCATAATCAGGGCCGCCAGACGGTGATACTTCGCAAGCATTGCGGTTCCGATCGCCAGGCAGATGCCGAGGGACCAGATTGCGGCAAAGGCCGGATCGAAACCGGTAAGGGCAATTTCACGCATCGCGAAGCCCGCCAGATAGAGCGGCAACAGCGCCGACAGGAATCCGACAGCAACCAGCCAACGCAATTGTGGCTGCAGATTGCGCGTACCCAGCCGCCGTTCGGCCAGACGGGCCCAACGCCATGAGACATCGACCAGCACGCGCTCGAAAATACGCTGTCCTTTCAGATTGCGCAGGATCGGCGGGCCATCATCGCAAGAAGCGAGATATTTGTGCAGCACGACGTAGAGGATTACCCCACCGACAATAGCAATGATGCTCATCAGCAGGGGCAGGTTGAAACCGTGCCAAACCGATAGACTGTATTCCGGCATCTCGCTTCCCAGCACACTGGTCGCGGCGACGTGGAGATATGGCCCGATCGATATCGCCGGTATGATGCCGACAACCAGGCACGCAATCACCAGGATTTCGATTGGCAACCGCATGGAATGTGGTGGCTCATGTGGTTTGGGCTTGGGCAGGTCGGTTGGCGCCGGCCCGAAAAACACCGTGTGGATCAGGCGCAGCGCATAGACGACGCTAAACGCACCGGCCAGGGTCGCAACATACGGGAGTGCCCGATCAAGGATCGAATCCGCGTGGGTCTCGACCGCTTCGGCAAAGAACATTTCCTTCGACAGAAAGCCATTGAGCAGGGGAACGCCGGCCATGGCGGCACTTGCGACCATGGCGAGCGTTGCGGTGATCGGCAGGAAGCGAAACAGCCCGCTTAATCGCCTGAGGTCACGCGTGCCTGTCTCATGATCGATAATGCCGGCCGCCATGAACAGCGACGCCTTGAAGGTCGCGTGGTTGAGCATGTGAAAGATCGCGGCGACCGTAGCAAGTGGGCTGCCGAGGCTCAGCAACGTCGTTATCAGACCGAGATGGCTGATGGTCGAATAGGCCAGCAGCCCCTTCAGGTCCTGTTGAAACATCGCGAAATAAGCGCCAAGCAAGAGCGTCAGGATGCCGGCCAGTCCGACAAGCCAGAACCATTCATAGGTCCCCGACAACACCGGCCAGAGACGCACGAGCAGGAAAACGCCAGCCTTGACCATGGTTGCGGAATGCAGGAGTGCCGAGACAGGCGTCGGCGCCGACATCGCATTGGGCAGCCAAAAGTGGAATGGAAACTGCGCGCTCTTGGTGAAAGCCCCCAAAAGAATAAAGACCAGCGTCGGCAAATAAAGTGGATGGCTGCGGATCAGATCACCGGAGGCCAGGATCTTGTCGAGATCGTAGCTGCCAACGATGTTGCCAAGAAGAAGCAGGCCGATCAGCAAGCTGAAACCGCCAATGCCGGTGACGGTGAGGGCCATTCGAGCGCCATCACGGGCCGCAGCATTGTGATGCCAGAAACTGATCAGCATGAACGAGAAAATGCTGGTCAGCTCCCAAAACACGGAAAGCAGAATGACATTGCCCGACAGGACGATGCCGAGCATCGCCCCCATGAAAGCCATCAGGAACGAAAAGAAACGCGCGACGGAGTCATCCTTGCCCATGTAGTAGCGGGCGTAAAGCACGACGAGAAATCCGATAACCGTGATCAGCATGGTAAAAATCCATGCAAAGCCGTCCATCCGCAAGCTGAAGTTCAAACCCAATTGCGGGATCCAGTCGACGGAAAAACGCACAGCCTGCCCGTCAGACACAGACGGATAAAAACCTGCGGTCAGAAGAATCGCCAGAAGCGTGACGACACCACCAACGGCAACAGGCAAGTCCCGTGATCTGTTGTTCAGAAGCGCCACACAAATCACGCTGCCGAGGAACGGCAGGGCGAGCAGAACCGCAAGAAAATATGGCGCCAACGTTATCCCAAGACCTTAAGACCTTCCCGATGAACCACCGCACGAGATCGGAGGAACGAGCTCGTGGCATTGCCGCACGCATCTAGATATTTGCGCCGAACCACTATATTATGGTGTATAGTGACCAATATGGGTAACTTATCGCATTGGGTCAACCCGAAATGACGAAAACATTGACACCAGCATTGTGTCGAGCGGCGCGCGGCTTTCTCGACTGGACACAGTCTGATCTTGCCGAGCGATCGGGCGTATCCCGCAGCACCGTGAGAGATTTTGAAGGCAACCGCCATGACGTACACCGATCCACCGAAGCGCAACTTTGTCTTGCATTTGAAAAGAGCGGTATCCGTTTTATTCCCTGCGAGGGCGACCATGTCGGCCTGTCCGGCCTGGATCGCCAAGACGAGCACCCCGGCGTCACGCAGGGCGAATGATCGTCTCTCACCTGTAGGTTAAAGGTCGCCACAGCTTCACACAATCGAATCGTGCAAACATGCAGATGAAGCGTGTTATTGACACGGCGCTTATCGCGCCTCCGGCATCGAAGGATAAGAGTATGGCCCAGACACCACGCAGACCTGTCAATCCGAAAGACGCAGCCGAAGCGCTTTTCAGGCCGGTAAAAAAAGCAGCGCCGCCTGCAATCGAACGGACCGCCCTTCCCAATACAAAGGAACTGGTGTCGATCAAGATCGACAGCGATGTTATCGCCCATTTTCAGGCCGATGGCCCGGGCTGGCAGGATCGCATCAACGCAACGCTTCGCGCCGCCGTAGATCGGGCCTCTTGAAGGTCCAGCACAGCATCGGTGGCTTCGTTTCTCTGGCGCGGCGGTTGCTGTCATCAATAAATCACGGGTGGTATAACTCCGCCGCGCCTGAGGGAGCATCAACCATTCAACAGTGCTTTCATTGTTGCGGCGCGAAATAACGCGCCGCTTGCGCGCGCGCCTCTTGCATTTTCACAGCGCTTACCCCAATCTTTCTTGTGTTCTCAGGGCGGGGTGCAATTCCCCACCGGCGGTATCGGGAGAAATCCCGGAGCCCGCAAGCGCTTCCGGGCATGCTCGGAAGGTCAGCAGATCCGGTGCGATGCCGGGGCCGACGGTATAGTCCGGATGGAAGAGAGCAAGGCCAAGGCTGTCGTCCGCAAGGGCGGCTCGGCGGTATTTGTTCGCCCAAGGGAAGTTTCGCCGGCGCGTGAAAACGCGTTCGGCACAACAGAGGCCGGAAATTCGGCTCAACCCTTGAAAGACCGATTGATGACTATCTCGAAAATTGAAGACGCAATTGCAGCCATCGCCCGCGGGGAGATGGTTGTCGTGGTCGACGACCAGAATCGCGAGAACGAAGGAGACATCGTCTTTGCGTCGGAAGATGCGACGGCCGAGAAGATCGCCTTCATGATGAACAACGCGCGCGGGCTGATCTGTGTGGCAATGCAAGGCGAACGGCTTGATGCACTCGACATTCCATTGATGGTGCCCAACAACACCGAGTCGCTGAAGACCGCCTTTACCGTTTCGGTGGACTACCTCCCGAATACGACAACAGGCATATCCGCAGGCGACCGCGCCGCGACCATCCGGGCTCTGATCGACCCATTGGCGAAGTCCGAGGAATTTGCGCGACCGGGCCATATCTTTCCGCTGCGCGCCAATCCTGACGGCGTCCTTGCCCGACCAGGCCACACGGAAGCAGCGATCGATCTTTGCCGTCTGGCGGGCAAGGTTGCCTCCGGTGTCATTTGCGAGGTAGCCAAGGATGATGGAACCATGGCACGCCTGCCCGACCTCGAACTGTTCGCCGAGCAACACAATCTTCATCTCGTGACGATCGAAGACCTGATCGGCTATCTGCAGGCATCCGTCCCGGCGGCAGCAGATCTGATCGAAGTGGCTGCATAAAAGGTTCAGCAACAAGGGTTTGGCTATTTGTCCCTGGCAACGCGCGCGCTCGTCGAGTGCGGCGCCAGGGACAGGCCGTCTGCCTGCACCAGACCTGCTTTTGCTCGCATGATAGGCCAGCCTACCGCAGACCGTGTTGCAGTTTTGCACGCCGAACCGACGTCGTTTGCAAGGTGCTTCCGTCAGGAAACCGGTTGAGCCGCGAAGCCAGATCGTTGCGCTCAAGATGGACGCATGCATGGAACCAATTTGCTCAAGCTGTGATCCTGGCCTAACTCTTGCCCTGGCTGAGACGAAGCGGGATCTTGATGCGCGCTATAAGTCCGCAGGGTTGGCGGGCCAGCAGTTGCAAGCTTCCATGATGCGCCTCAACGATCTCCGAAACGATTGAGAGGCCGAGACCGAAACCCGCATTGGCACCTCGGCGTGCTGCGTCGATCTTGTAAAATGGTTCGAGCACTCGCGCGCGATGTTGCTCTGAAATACCCGGTCCGTCATCAGCGACATCGACCACCGCCTCGCCCATTGCCTCGGCCAGCGTGACATCGACCTTGGTTCCAAATTTCACCGCGTTTTCACAAAGATTCGTCACGGCGCGCGTCAGGGCGAGCGGCTTGAACTCTGCGATCAAATGCGACGGGCCGTGATAGGTCACGTCATGGCCCATATCGGCAAACTCGTCAGACACTGTCTGCAGCACGGAGGCCAGATCAGCGCGTTGCGACGCCTCGCGCTGATGGTTGTCGCGCAGATAGCCAAGGCTCTCCTTCAGGAGATGATCGATCCGCTTGATATCGACCAGCAACGCCTCGCGAACCTCGTCTTCACCGACACGTTCGGCGCGCAGCCGCAACCTGGTCAATGGAGTACGCAAGTCGTGGCTGATGCCGCGCAGCATGCGGGTGCGCGCCTCGACCATGGTCGAGATTCGGCGTTGCATGGCATTGAGTGCACGCGCAAGGGCGACGATCTCTACGCTACCCCGCTCCTCGAATGGCGCTGATCCGAGCGAGATGTCCGCCTTCATTGCCGCCGCCGCGATCCGCCGCAAGGGGCTGGTAATCGCCCACACTGCGAACATCGAAAACAGGATGATCAGCGTCACCAGCGCGACGAGATAGTTGGAACCAAAACTCAGAGCATCGCTGCGTAAAAAACTGCCAGGCATCTGTTCCATCACAAGAATCACGTCGTTATCGACCTTGGCGGCCATGACGCGCTGGGTCCCGACGAAAGTGCGCCAGCCACCGAACGGCGTCGTGTTGTTGTCCGGCGGAAAAAGCCAGTCGATCGCCGACTGAATGAACGGCTCGTCCGGTGAAGACGTCGTGAACTGCGCGGCATAGGACAGCGGTTTCAACGACAGGTGCCAGTCGCCTCGATTTGCCGTCGCAACAATCGTGTCTCTTTCCAATGGGGTTGCGGCAGCAAGGACAGAGGCAACGGCCGAGAGCCGGTCCGAAAGGCCTTCCAGATCAGGAATGTTGTAGTCCGCCTTGACCCAGCGCTCCAACATAGAGCCGGTAATGATCACGATCACCAGACAAACGAGAATGATGGCCGTGATCTGCCCGTGAATAGTTGAATTCGGCAGCCGGAAGCGAAGTCCCAAAATCCCTCCCAGGGCTATCTTGCCCGACACACGAAACGAACCGGCACGTGGCGGCACCGAAGCGCCGAGAATAGATGGTTGCACTGAATTTTCATATTAAGTTTTGTTTCTTTGCGACAGCGAACAGAAGCAAGAAACCCGGAATGTCTGCGGTCTTCAATTGTCCTTCATACGCCACACGCCCGACTGCAACAAAGTTTAACACAAAGACACGCCCGGCGAGGTCTATCCGTGACAGGAGACAGGTGTTGCACACACGGTCCGAGGGCGAATGCCGGCGGCCCCGTGTCAAATCACTGGAGCACCCATGTTATTTATCCAACGGACCAACCGGCGACATCATTCGAGCGCCCTCCTCTCAGGCGCCTTCGGCGTCACTCTCGCCCTGACAGGGACAGGCTCGGTCGCCTATTCCGCCGACGCCATCCTTGCAGAACAATCGCCGGAACCCCCATTCGATCAGGAACGCCTCAACCCCAAAACCGATCGCAACTGGAGCCTGATCGTCGGCGCCGGCGGTAGCTACGAGCCGGAATATGAAGGAAGCGAAAACTTCACCGTCAGCCCGATACCCGTCATCGTCTTCACCTATGGCGAATGGCTGGAAATTGATCCCACCGGCGTGACGATTACCGCGCTTGAACATAACGGTTTTGCACTGGCCGGCAGGGTCGGCTACGAAAGCGGTCGTGATGAAGACGACGGCGACCGGCTCAAAGGGCTCGGCGAGATCGACTTCGCAGCAACTGTGGGCGCAAAGGCCTCCTACACTTGGAACAGCCTTGAACTCTATGCCACGATTGACCAGACCATCGATGGCAGCGAAAGCCTGATCGGTACGATCGGCGCCGAATACCAGGCGCCGGTCACTGAAAGGCTGATCCTGGGCGCAGGCGTCGAGGCGGTGATTGCCAACGACAAGCACATGGAATCCTACTTCGGCGTCAACGCTGTGCAGTCTGGAAATTCCGGCCTTCCAGAATACCAGGCCGAAGCCGGCTTCAAACGTGTCGAAGTGTCGGCGTCTGCCACCTACATGCTCACCGAGAATTGGCTGGTGCGCGGCGAGGCGAGCCTCGGCGTATTGACAGGCGATGCCGCCGACAGCCCGATTGTGGACGAAAAGCTACAGCCATCGACGTCCGTGTTCGTTGGCTACAAGTTCTGATCCAGAACCACGACCCGCGAGAAGAAAGCCGGCCGCGACGCGCCGGCTTTTTTCGGCTCTCGACTTCTATATTGCCCCAAGGCGTCTCATCGCCGGCCGAAGGCATTCTGTTGGCATCAAGGAAAGCGGCAGAGCGTGACAGGCTTGCACGCCCAACGGCCAGTCCGGCTGGACAATCAGGCGGTCTGTTTGATCCAGCCGAGCGGTAGCTTTCCGCCAAACTCTAGGCTTGATCGACGCTGGCGGTGAACATGTAGCCGCCGAGTCTGACAGTCTGCAGCAGGACGGGATTCCTCGGATCCGCCTCGATCTTCTGGCGCAACCGACTGATATGCACGTCGACACTACGCTCAATGGGGCCCGCGAGACCGGTATGGGTGAGCGACAGGAGCTCTTCCCGGGTGATCACGCGGCCAGGATTGCGGCAGAAGGCCAGCAGCAGGTCGAATTCAGTCGTGGTCACTGCGACACGGGCGTTGCTAGGGTCGTGCACTTGTCGGCGTAGCGGATCGATCTGCCAGCCTTCAAAGCGCAGTGTCCGCGGGACCGTATTGTTGACTAGGCCGTATGAAGCGCGCCGCAGCAGGCTGCGGATGCGCGCGACAACCTCTCTGGGGCTGAATGGCTTTGTCACGTAATCGTCAGCACCGACTTCGAGCCCGACGATGCGATCGACCTCTTCGCCGAGTGCCGTCAAAAGGATGATCGGCGTCGTCTTTACGGAACGGATGCGCCGACAGATGCTCAACCCGTCTTCACCCGGCAGCATGACATCCAGGATGATGAGATCGAATTCGTTACTACGCAGCAGCGCATTCATCACGTGCCCGTCTTCTGCAACGGTCGCGACCATTCCGTTTTCCTGCACGGCAAGCGCAAGCAGCTTGCCGATCTCCGGGTCATCCTCGACGATCAGAATTTTAGCATTCGTGGTGTTGCCCTGCACTGCCGTATCCCCTGCAAGTCCGAAAGCATGCACACTACCCCGCGCGCAAACCAAAAATGTTGCGCTTTATTACATTTTGTTACGACGATTGACAGGCAGCGATGTCAGGCGGGCAAGACCCATATGACCGGAAGGACACCCGCGAGCTGGGCCACTTTGACGAGTTCGATCACAATCCAGGCACCAAGAAAGACGATTCCATCCCTCAGGCTGCCGATAGCGCCGGCCGACCTTAGCGGTACGTCGGCGCATTCCCGCCACAGCGAAAAATCGGGCCAAAGACGGGGTACCATCCGCTTGTAATCGTCAAAATCTCGACCATAGCGGCCGGCCAGATAAGCCTCCTCACCACGCATGGCCATATCGAAGGCAAAATAGGCTGCAGTGAGGAGCAAACCCGTCAACAGCAGGCTTCCGGTCTGCGCGCCGATGCCGGCAATGCCGATCAGGCTAAAGACATAAAGTGGGTTCCTGGAAATCGAATAGGGACCCATGGTCACCAACTCGGAGTTCTTGCGTCCACCAATATAGAACAGCGTCCATGCCCGGCCGGCAATCGCGGCAAAGATAGCCAGCAGTCCGGCCCCCTCGAACATGACATTCAACACTGGAGAGGCCGGCGGTGCGGCAGTAAAAGCGATCAGGCAGAATCCAAGACCGCCGAGGGCCCGCAGGGCGTTGATACGGTAATGCTGGAAGAACGGATGCCGGGCGTAATTCATGTTCGTTCAAAACCTCGTTGGGATGAAACCTTTTGGTTTTGTCCCATGTACGCTCCGGCTTTCGCTTAACGATATGTTGCGCGCTGTTAAATGCTACGCAGAAAGATGACGAGACCGGCATGTAAAATGCCAATCCCGTAATCGAGTGTCCGACCATCAAGCGTCGCCGCATCAGGGGCCACTGCATCTAACACACAATCGTCAGCGGTTTCCGTCGCTTGCTTCGGCCGACGGGAGGTATGGCCTGAAGACCAGCGCAAGGTGATCGCTGAAACCCGATAGGATGAGATGCAGCGACGGAATGACGATCAGTGACAGCAGCGTGGACACAAGCAGCCCACCGATGACCGCGATCGCCATCGGGGCCCGAAACTCTCCGCCATCACCGACACCGAAGGCAGACGGCAGCATGCCACCAGCCATTGCAAGCGTCGTCATCACGATGGGGCGGATGCGCTCCAGGCACGCCTCGACCATCGCCTCGACCCGGGAAAGACCATGCGCCTCGCGCTCGATTGCAAAATCGACCAACATGATGGCGTTCTTGGTCACGATGCCCATGAGCATCAGAATTCCGATCACCACAGGCAGTGATATCGCATGGCCGCTCAAAAGCAGCGCTGCAGTCACGCCACCAATTGAAAGCGGCAGAGATGCAAGAATGGTGAAGGGCGACAAGACGCTCTTGAACAGCAGTATCAGCACGATCAGCACCAGCAGGATGCCGGCACCCATGGCGACCGCGAAACTCTCAAAAACCTCACCTTCCGTATCGGAATCGCCAGTCGCCTGAACGCGCACGCCATCGGGCACGTTCTTCACGCTCGGCAACTGCAACAGGCGTTCAAGCCCCTGGCCAGACGTCAGCCCCCCGGCCATATCCGCGCCGATCTCGATGCGCCGTTGGCGGTCGAAACGGTCTATTGCGGCGACTGTTTCCTCCAAACTGATTTTAGCCACCGCAGACAAAGGCACCTGACCGCCGTCGGCACGGGGCAGGCTGAGTGTTTCAAAAATCGGCAGCCGACCGCGTGCTGCGGGGTCAAGCAACACCCGGATCGGTAACTGCCTGGAACCCTCCGTAAAATTTGCCATCCGTGAATCAACGTCGCCGACCGTCGATATGCGCATCGTGCTGGTAATCGCAGCCGCAGAGACCCCCAATGTCGCCGCCTTATCGGTGTCCACGGTCATTCTCAGTTCTGGACGCATGGCAACATTGTCGCTGGCCGGGCCGACAAAATGCCCGTCTTGCTCCATATCACGCAGTATCGCATCAGAGACCCTCTGCACTGCTGCGCCATTGCTACCCAACACGGCAAACGAGACGTCGCGGCCGCCGCGATTATTGAGGAAGCGAAGCCGCACATCGGGCATTGTGACCAATGCTTCCTCAATTTCCGCCTCGATGACGAAAGACGTGCGGGATCGCTGCGACTTGTGCTTCAAATCGATCGACACGACCGCATAACGCACGTCTTGCTGGCCGCCCATGCTCGCTCCAGCACGTATGAGCACGCCCTCGACCTCTTCCATTTGACTGACCTTGGCCGCAATCCCATCCGTCACGGCACGGGTTTCAGCAAGTGTCGCGCCCGGTGGCAATTCGACAGTCAGCATCAGGCGCCCGGTATCTTCTGCCGGAAGGAAGGTCGTCGGCAATGATATCAACGACGTAACAGCGAGGCCGAATAAGCCGAAGGCAGATACGACGGTTATCCACTTCGACCTCAAACTCAAGCGCAAGAGCCTTTCATAGGCCGAAATCGCCCGTCCCCTGTGCGCCTCAGTTGTCGGTGCGCGGGTCATGATATACGCCGCCATGATTGGTGTGATCAGGCGCGCCACTGCCAAGGAAAAGAACACCGCAACGGCAACCGTCAGGCCGAACTCGCGAAAATAGAGGCCGACAACGCCACTCATCATGCCGACCGGCGCGAAGACCGCAATAATGGTCGCGGAGATTGCGATCACCGCAAGTCCGATCTCATCTGATGCATCGAGTGCCGCTCGATAGGCGGATTTTCCCATATTGCGGTGGCGCACAACATTCTCGATCTCGACGATGGCATCATCCACGAGAATGCCGGTGACAAGCGTGATGGCCAGAAGACTGAGGATGTTGAGCGAGAACCCCAGCAGATCGAGTGCGAAGAAGGTTGGAATAATCGACAGCGGCAAAGCAGCAGCCGCAACCAGCGTCGCCCGCCAATCTCGTAGAAACAGGAAAACGACAACAATCGAGAGCACAGCACCCTCGATCAGCGTGTCCACGGCGGAGTGATAGTTGCCGGCAGTGTAGGACACATTGTCATCGACGGGCGTAAAGCGCAGGTCGGGACGAGACCCGCGCAGTTTTTCGACGGCAGCGGCCACCTTCTCCGCGACAGCCACGTCGCTTGCGCCTTGAGAACGGTAGATAGCAAAGCCGACGATGTCCGCACCATTCAACGTCGCAAAGCTGCGGGCTTCGGCAACTGTATCGCGCACGTTGGCCACATCTGCGAGGCGTACGGAATTTTCGCCTGACAGCGAGATGCGGTGGTTCGCCAGTTCGGCCACTGTCTTTGCCGCCGCCTGGGTGGTCAACAATTGCTCCCTGCCCTCCAACTCGCTGCGCCCGCCGGAACGGTCGAGTTGGGTCTGCATGATCGTCTCGTTGACAGTGCTGACCGAAAGTGAAAGCGCCTGCAGCCGATCGGCATCCAGCTCGACATGGATTTCCCGGTCGGCCCCGCCGATCCGCTCCACGCGCCCAACGCCGGCAAGCCCCTGCAGTTCACGCGCTACGGTATCGTCGACGAACCACGACAGCTCGGCCGCCGTCATATCCTGACTGGAGACTGCGTAAGTGACGACGGATTGCGCCTCTTCCTCGATGCGTTCAATCACCGGTTCGTCAATTGTATCTGGCAGATCTCCCCTGATGCGGGCGACCGCATCGCGCACGTCTTCCATTGCCCGGTCCGGTGAAACAAGGCCGAGTTCGAATTCCACGGTTGTGACCGAGCGGCCCTCACCTATTGTCGAGGACAGTTCCTTGATGGCCGGCAGCGAGGCGATGGCATTTTCAACCAGGCGCGTGACCTCTGTTTCCAGTTCGACCGGCGTTGCACCGGACTGTTCCACAGTCACCTTGACTTCCGGGGTGACGATCGTCGGGAAATAGGTGATGGGCAGCCGGGCAAAGCTGTAGAGCCCGACAATGGTGAGAACGACGAACAGAAGAATGGAAGGAAGCGGATTGCGGATCGCCCAGGCCGAAATATTGCCGTTCATCGCTGGACTGCTCCCGTTGGCTGCGGTGCGCGAAGAGAGGCTGCCAGCTCGTTTTCCGCGGGCCTATCCATTCTAACGATGACCGGTTGCACCTTTTCCTCGGCTTTGAGGAACCCTGCCGATTTCAGCACGACCATTTCACCATCAAACACGCCGTTGACAATCTCCACCGACCCGTCCTGGCGCGCGCCGACGGAGACCTGGCGAATGCCCACGACACCACCTTTCACCACGAAGACACTGTTGAAACCGCCGATGGTTTTGACGGCGCTTCCGGGTAGCAGGATGTTATGGCGCGTCGATGCGTTGATGCTGCCGCGCGCAAAAACACCAGGCTTAAGGCCTTCGACCGCGTCCAGTTCGATCCGCACTTCGCCACTGCGCGTCGCTGGGTCGAGTTCCGCCGCATTGAGCCTGAGTGTACCTCCGACAGATGCCGCATGGCCCGCTAAGACGATACTGGCGCGCATCCCTTCGTGAAGCCGTACAAAGCTCGTTTCAGTGACCTGCGCCACAAACTCGATGAGCCCATCCTTGGCGATCACGAAAAGCGGCGCGGCCGAACTGGACGTCACAGCGCCGATTCGGGCCGCTCGCCTCAGAACCAGACCCGCCTGAGGCGCGCGCACCATGCTGCGTGCAATCGTCAGCTCGATCTCCTCGCGTTCACGTGCAATGATCTGCCCATCGGCTTCGGCAAGTGCCAGCGACTGACGGGCCAACCCCAATTCCGCCAGTGCGCGGGAATGGGCATTCTGATGCTCGTCCAGCAATTGCTGCGAAACGGCGCCCTTCGGTTGCAAGGCGCGGCTGCGCTCCAACGTCTTGCGGGTTTCCGCCTCGGTCACGCTGGCAACGTCGAGTTTACTCGCCTCTACGGCCACCGCGGCCTTGGCTCGCAGGATACTGACCGAATTCTTGTCGAGCAGCATCCGCGCTTCGGTCGTATCGAGCCCGGCCAGTGCCTGGCCCTTCTCGACATGTTGTCCCGTCTCCACCAGGATTGTTTCAATCATCTGACCCTGAATGAAGGGACGAACTTCGATCTCTTCTCTCGCAGCCAGCGAGCCGACAACCGGGATCTGTTCGGTGACCGCGCTCTGTCGGGCAACGACCACCGTGACCGGCATCTGCTCCTGCGCCAGTGCAGTGGGGACGCAGGCAAACCACATCAACACGGCGCCCACCACCGGGCGCCCTTCCAACAATTTTGAACGGGATATCCCACTCATGGCAATGACCTTCCGTTTGATCTGCAGGCAGTTGCACCTGCGGATGATCCGGAATGGACCCTAGCGATCACCGTCTCCGGCGGGATGTCATTGCATTAAGAAACGTTGCATTTGGCCAATTGAGTTCTATCAGGCCATATCCGCGCGCGACGGCATTCGTCTATTTCCGCACCTGCAAACATTCGCAGCCTGATCGTCGCGATTGGGGGCCTCATGCCTACAGTGTCAAGCACAAGCAGATCCGTCTCAGGCTCCGCCAGCCGATTTGCCTGGCCGCCATGCCGGCCGCAGATTCCCGATCGACGGGTTTCACACTGAGCCTTCAGGTGGCATCCAGCTCAACCACATGAGAGAACTTCTAGCCGGGAATTTCGGCCGCGTTGCCCATCGAGCCTTACAACGGGTCGTTAGAACTCCTTCAACGCGACCTGACAGATTCAGGATGGAAGAGTGAAGCCACCTGCATCTCGTCGACCAACACCACCTTGTCCCTGCCGAGGCCCTTTGCAGCATACAGCGCCTGATCGGTTGCCTTAAAAAGGTCTTCGGGGGGTTGCGGCTCCTTGCAGACCCCAACACCCGCGCTGATGCTCAGTGAAATGGGTGTCGAATATTCGACGTGAAGCACTCGAATCGCAATGCGAATACGTTCCGCCAGCATTCTAGCGCCCGCTTCATCGTGATCGCGGACAAAGATCCCGAACTCCTCCCCGCCGAGCCGAGCAAATGCATCTGCCGGTCTCAACTGCCGCGCCACCTCCTGGGCTACCGCCTTCAGCGCCACATCGCCACCTTCATGACCAAACTGATCGTTCACACGCTTGAAGTTGTCGATATCCAGGATGATGAAGCAATCACCAGGATCGAGGGATGCGGGAAGTTTGGAATAGAACCAGCGACGGTTCTTCACACCGGTCAATACATCAGTCTCGAGAAGCTTTCGAAGCTCGGCTTCCGCGCGTTCGTTTACGAAAATCAATGTAAAGAGGGAAACCGCAAAATGACAGATTATGAGGAGAAAAAAGTAAAACCGGACATCGTCAGCTACGTGTTGCCACCCTGCTATTCCGGAGAGCACCAAACCCGTCAGAGCTGTCGCTCCCACAAGTGTCGCACCAAGCAAGAAGCGCGCCGACAAGGGTTCACGCTGGCTATCCCACAAAATCTTGACTGCTGACGCTCCCAGGAAAATGGAAGCGTTCGCGTTGAACATCGTCCCACGGCTCTGATTTTCCAGATGAAATCCTGTCGCTAGTGCAACAGCTACGAGCAAGACCGGCAGGAACAGTGCAATCCAGTCCTTCACGTCGACATTGCCGCTACTCAGTCGCTTGATACCGACCCATATCGCGGCGTATCCCAATACCCCAACCGAGAAACTTCCAATTGTCCAGACTCGGAAAGGAAGGGCTTCTTTCTCGCCCCAGCCAGCAACGGTTGATGCAAAGGCGAGTAGCAGGAACCCTACGGCAAGAGACCCAAGACCTTTGGACGCCTTTGGCGACTGCCATTTTACATACGCAAAGCAGAACGCGCCAACTAGGAACGAGGATTTGTGAAGTAGTAGTACAGTTGCGAGATCCAACGCTCAAGCTATCCCAAGCAGTTACGAATATTCAGCGCGTATGTAGCTGCTCAAGCTTATTTTTTAGTGAACCATGACTGCTACTTCGACTTAGGGATCGATGGTCACGAGAACGGTTACGATGTCTAACGAGCGTCGCGCCGATAGAACGGCCAGCTGGCCTGAACAATGAAGAGCCCGAAATCCTCAGGTACGTGAGTGATCTCAATTTGCGATAACAGCAAACTTCACGCCGTCCACAACATGGTGCGCGACCGACGCCCCCGAAAGACAGAATCCTCGTCGGACATTGCTTTCAAGGTGGAACACCTGGCAGCAGCGCCGCCGCCGTCATTGCGCCTCCAGCACCGCCTCGGCCTCGATCTCCACCTCATAATCGCCAATCAGGTTTCCTGCTTCGATCAGTGTGTTGGCTGGAAGGATTTCTGAGAAAAAGCGACCATGGGCACGCGACACCGGCTCCCATTGCGAAGCGTCCCGGAGATAGATGCGCGTGCGCACGACATCCTCCATGCGTCCGCCAAGTGCGGTGATCGACGCCGCGATCTTGTCGAGGATATAGGTGGCCTGGGCACCGGCATCGTTGGGTGCAACACAGCGGTTGCTGCCATGTGTCGCCGTCGTGCCCGACACCAAGATGCGGTCGCCTGTCTTAACGGCCCGGCTATAGCCCGCCAGAGGCTCCCATATGCTGCCGGACGAAACACGCCAGCGATCCTTGCGCCCCGGCACGGGTACAGCCTTGTAAACGGACGGGATCGCGTCCAGGTGATGGCTGAGATCGCCGGAGGCAGTGAGGAAGGGCGGCTTGCGGTATTCGTCGCCGCAATCGCCCGGGATCGGCGTGCTGGCGGCAAAGGCCGTCCCGAGAACAGCTTTATCGTCATCGTCGAGCGTGAAGGCAAAGACCCTCAAATTGTCGTCGCGATGCTCGTTTTCGCCAAGCCTTGCGCCGATGATCGTGGCGGCGACCGCCGGATGTTCGAGGATAAAGCGGCTGGCCACGTTCGAAATGGACACGCCGTGTTTGCGCGCGATATCAGATGCTGCTTTCAGAATTCCCTGATAAACGGCCCAGCCGCCCGCGGTATCGATAAAGCGTTTGTATTTCGAACGACTCCAGTCTGGGATCAATGCCGGCTCCGGCTGTCCGAGCCATTTCTCGGAAAGAAAGCCGCCGCAAAGGGTGCCGTAGGCGAGAAGCTGTACACCCGTCTTCTCACACAGCACCGACAAGTCACCCGCCGCCCGCCGGTCGATCAGGGAGAAGGACACCTGGTTGCTGGCAATCTCGATACCGTCGGCAAGGGCGAGACCCAGATGGGCTGCGTCAAAATTTGTCAGGCCGAGCGCGCCGATCAGCCCCTCCTCCTTCATCGTCTGCATCTCGTGCAGGGCATCAAGCCAGGCAGGATGTTCAAAGGTCCACCAATGGAACTGCAGGAGATCGACCTTTTGCGTGCCAAGCCTTTCCAGTCTCTCCTCAACACCGCGTCGCACAACATCGCGGGTCATCGGACCAGGCTCGGGGCACCATTTGGTGAAGGCGACGGGTCGCCTGGATCCGACAGGCATGCGCTTGAGTAGATGGCCGGTAATGATCTCTGCTGACCCGTAGTGGTCTGCCATGTCGAATGTGTCGAAGCCAGCCTCGGCATAGGCCTGGAGCGCGTTGGCACCTTGCTCCGGGTCAATTGTGCTGCCGTCTTTCTCGATGTCTGCGACCTGCCAGAGGCCACAGACAAGCCGACTGATCGAAAGCCCCGGTGCAAGGATTGTGCGGTCTGGATGCATGGTGATTATTCCTTGGCGGATAAAGGCAATTTGTTGCGCAGGCGGGAGAGAGGGCTGACTTCACCGAACAGACCACGCGGACGCAGCAACAGCATGAGGCAGAGGCCGACGCCGATCGCAACGATTTGCAGGGCGGCGGCGCGCGCCTGATCTTCGGGCGGAACGAACGCGGAGACGGCAGCTGCGGTTAACGCCCACAGACCCCAGACAAGGATCGCGCCGGCAATGGCGCCACGATTGTTGCCGGAACCGCCAACGATCAGCATGGCCCAAACCTGGAAGGTGAGGATCGGCATATAGTTGTCAGGAGCGATGAAGCCGATGAAATGCGCCTGGGCAGCGCCGGCAAGCCCCATGATGGCACCACCGACGGTGAAGGCCTGCAGCCGAAAGCTGGTCGGTCTCTTGCCGAGCGCCTGCACCGCAATCTCATCCTCGCGAATTGCGCGCAAGACACGCCCCCAGGGGCTATGGGCTAGACGCTGAAGTCCGACATAAAGCGCGAGCACAACGAGCGCCAACAGGCCGCAATTGGCAAGAGCGAACAGCAGGGCGTCGCCTTGCAGGCCGGCAAAGGGCCGAGGGATGAAGCCGATCCCAAAGGCGCCGCCGGTCAACGGTTGCAAATTCAGCATGCAAAGCTGAACCGTGACCGCAACGCCGAAGGTTGCAATCGCCAGGTAATCGGCCCTGAGCCGAATGGTGAGTGCGCCGACACCCCACGAGAGCAATCCCGAGACGATAGCAGCCCCCAGCCAGCCGATGGCGATCGGCATGTCGAATCCACCGAAACGTTCGGCGGTTTGCGGAGTGGTGAGGATTGCCGAGGTATATGCGCCGACGGCTACGAAGGCAGCAATGCCGACATTGAACAGACCTGTCATGCCCCATTGTACGTTGAGCCCAAGGCAGATGATCGCATAAGTCAGCGCCATGGTGAGAAAGAATGCGCCATAGGCGACAAGGTCCAGGATCATGACGCTTTTCCAAACAGACCGCGAGGTCGAACAAGAAGGACGGCAATGAGGATCGCAAACGACACTGCCGAGCGCCATTCCGCCCCGATAATCTGGACCGTAAAGGCTTCGCAGAGACCGATGAAGAGACCCGCAATCATGGCCCCCGGAACGGAGCCAATGCCGCCGAGAATGGCGGCGGCAAACAGCGGCAGCAGGAGGTCGTGGCCGAGATAGGGGCGGATCTGGATGATAAGTCCGCTCATCATGCCGGCAATGCAGGCAAGGGCTGCACCTAAGAACCATGCGGTTCGGATCACCCGGCGCACATCGATCCCGGCAATCCCGGCAAGGCCGGGGTTTTCGCTGACTGCGCGCATGGCGCGGCCGATATCGGTCCGTGTCATCACAAGGTGCACGGCCACGACTGCGATCAACGCGACGGCCAGCATGGCCAATTGGTCCGGTGTGGCGCGCAGACCACCACCGAGCTTCATGGCAATCTGCAGTGCCTGGGTGAAATAGGCGGGCTTGGAGGTGAACAGGAATTCAAGCAGGCTGCGCAACGCCAGCGATGCGCCAAAGCTTGCCATGACCATGATGATGATGGCACTACCCCGTCGCCTGAAGCTGGAAAATAGCGCCGCATCGACGGCAAGCGCCAAAAGGCCGGTGACGATGACAGCCAGCACGGCAGCGATCGGTAGCGACCAGCCGAAGGAGAACGGACCTATAGGCGTGGTCCAGCCTGCCCCCAACACCCCGATCGCACTACTGATGCCAAGCGCCAGATAGGCGCCCCAGGACAGAAGCTCACCATGGGCGAAGTTGGAAAAGCGCAGGATCGAATAGGTGAGCGTCACACCGATCGCTCCAAGTCCGATGATCGCGCCGGCAATCAGTCCATCCATGAGAAATTGCGGGTTCATCGGGCAGCCTCGCTGGAGACATGCGTAGCGGTGCCGAGATAGATTTTGCCGATCAGCGGATCATCGGCAAGCGCCGCCGGCGTCCCTTCGTGCCTAATGCACCCCTCTGCCAGGATGACGGCGCGATCGGCAATCGCCATCGCCGCCTTGACGTTCTGCTCGACCAGGACAATCGATACGCCATCGCCGTTGATGCGCTTGAGCATGGCAAACACCTCGCCGACAATTTTTGGCGACAGGCCCGCGGACGGTTCATCGAGGATCAGAACGGGCGGATCCAGTGCCAGCGCCCGCGCGACCGCCAGCATCTGTCGCTGGCCGCCGGAAAGTGCGCCTGCCAGTCGTCTGGGCTTGATGGCAAGATCGGGAAAGCGGGCAAACAAAGCCTCGATCATGGGCTGGCGGTTGGCCTTGGGAAGGAGCGCCACGGCGATCTGCAGGTTCTCCAGGATGCTCATGCTGGCAAAAACGTTCTCCGTCTGCGGCACGAAGGCCAGACCTTCCGCCAGCTTGCGATGGGGTGGGACCTTGGTGATGTCCCGCCCCGCCAGATGGATCGCACCGGAATGGACCGGCACCATCCCCGCAATCGCCTTTACGAAGGTGGATTTGCCGGCGCCATTGGGGCCGAGAAGAACAACAAGCTCGCCTTTCGCCACGGCGAAATCAACGCCGCGAACGATCGGCAAATCCGGTTCATAGCCCGCAACCAGTGCGGACGCCGCAAGAATGCTGACGGTCATGCGCCACCGCCCAGATAGGCATCGATAACGGCGGGATTGGCCGCAACCTCGACCGGCGCTCCTTGAGCCAGCACCTTGCCGAGCGCCATGGCGACCACGCGGGAACACAGTCTCGACACCATATCCATATTGTGCTCGATCAGCAGGATCGACCTGCCCTGCGCATTCAACTCCACGACGCGTTCGATGATCACTTCGAGCAGGGCCGGATTTACACCGGCGGCCGGTTCGTCGAGCAGGATGACCTGGGGATCGGCCATGAGCACGCGGGCCAGTTCGAGCAGCTTGCGCTGGCCGCCCGAAAGCACACGCGCCGGTTCATGCGCAAGCCGCGACAACGTGACGAAATCCAGCAAATCATGGGCTTTTTTCAGCGCCGCCTTTTCCTCACGGCGGACCAGACCCGGCTTCAGGAAATTGGCAAAAAGCCGCTCGCCAACCTGCTTTTGCGCCCCGACCAGCAGGTTTTCAAGCACGCTCATCTCGAGAAACGGCCGTGGAATTTGGAAGGTACGGGCAACCCCGTGGGCGATGCGTCGCTCGGGAGGCTCGCCGGACACTTCGCGGCCTCCAATCCAGATTTCGCCCGCACTTGGCTTCAAACTGCCGGCGAGTAGGTTGAACATCGTGGTCTTACCCGCCCCATTCGGGCCGATCAGGCCCAACATTTCACCGTGCGCGAGCTCAAGCGACATATCGGAAACAACCGTCAGCCCATCGAAACGCTTCGTCAGTCGCCGCGCCTCGATAGACGGCGGCGCTGCCCCGGAAGGCAAAGCAGGTGCATGGACGGTATCGGCGGTCATCGTGAAAAAGAGGCCTTGATTTGATTGGTGATGTTTGATCAAACTTTACGCGTGAACGAAAATCAACCGATATTTCCTTGAAGGCACGCGATGGCAGGAATTACGGAAACGGTCGGCCCTGTAGATACCTCCCTTACCCCCGGCCTGATACCCGTAGAGCGTGAGACGGTTCAGGACCGCGTTTATGGACAGTTGCGCCGCACGTTGATCAATGGCGGCTTTGCTGCCGGAGACATGCTGCGTATCGTCGATTTGGCGGATCGGCTGAAGACAAGCACCATGCCGGTGCGTGAGGCGCTCGGTCGGCTTGTCTCAGAACAGGCTCTGGAAGCTCTCCCTAACCGCTCCGTTCGCGTGCCTCTGATCACGCGGGAAAGACTTGACGATCTTGAGCGGGCTCGCATCCTGATCGAAGGACGCCTTGTGGCATTGGCCTGCAAGCAGTTGACGGCAGCCGATCTCGAAGGCTTGAAGCAGACCAACAGGGACTGCGAGGCCGCCTTTGAACGACACGGCCAAGACGTCGGTCCGGTCACCTCAGAAATCAACCAGCGGTTCCATTTCCAGATTTACCGGGCCGCCTGCTCGCGGGTGCTGATCCCGATGGTGGAAAGCCTCTGGCTCCAGTCGGGCCCGGTTGTGCGCGCAGCCGCCCATATCCACGACGAGCAGGGTGGACTGGCCGCAACCAACCACCACTGGACGATCGTCGAGGCGCTCGAAGCGCGCGACGAGCAGGCAGCGGTCATCGCACTGGCCAACGACATCGGCCGTTCCTTTGACCTTGTGCGCGGGCGTCTCGATGCCGCCGAAGAAGCGGCGTAAGGAACCTTTCATGGGCGAAGTTGACGATATGTTCGAACTTTTCGATCTCAGGGTCGACGTCGTGGTGCCGGACGACGGCACCGTTTACTGCGGCGCAAAGCCGGGCGACTATTTCGAACTCCACGGCGAGATGCTGTATCTGCCGCCCGGACAGGGGATATCCATCTATTCGCTGGCTTCGGTCATGCCGCTTCTGGCGGCAAAGCAACGCCCCACCCATGCCCATGACTGGATGACCACGGACAGCGATATCGCCTGTCCCGATCCTAACTGCTCGACACGGTTGAGGATCCGGCGCACCGGGCTCCGCCGCTTCAGCCATGCAGCAACCACGGCTGTACCCCTGGAAAAAGAAGAGCCTTGACCATGCAACGCATCACCATCACCCCTGGCTATGAAATCTCGCGCGTCATTCGCGGCGGCTGGCAGCTGGCTGGCGGCCATGGCGCAGTGGATGAGGATATGGCGATCGACGACATGGTGGCCTTTGCCGATGCCGGCATCACCACCTTCGACTGCGCCGATATCTATACCGGCGTCGAAGACCTGATCGGCCGCTTTCGACTGCGCTACCGAGACCTACGTGGGCAGGCGGCACTTGATCGCCTGCGCGTGCACACCAAGTTCGTGCCGGACCTCCGCGTGCTGCCGACCATCACCAAGGCCTATGTCGAAAGTGTCATCGACACCTCGCGCAAGCGCCTGAATCTCGACCGGCTGGACCTCGTTCAGTTCCACTGGTGGGACTATGAGATGCCGGCTTGGCTCGACACGCTCGGCTGGCTGAAGGAACTGCAGGCCGAGGGCCGGATCGACAAGATCAGCGGCACCAATTTCGACAGCGACCATGTCGACGCCATCATCCATGCCGGCATTCCCTTCACCTCGCTGCAGCTGCAATATTCGCTGCTCGACCGACGCCCGGAAAAACAGATGGTGACGCTGGCGAAGCGACACGACTTTGCGCTGTTCTGCTATGGCACCGTCGCTGGAGGTTTTCTCTCCGATCGCTGGCTCGGCACGCCTGAGCCCGAGCATCCGCTGGAAAACCGCTCGCTGACAAAATACAAGCTGATCATCGATGATCTCGGCGGCTGGGAGCTTTTCCAGGCACTACTCTCGGCATTGCGCAAGATCGCAGACCGGCATTCAACCGATATTGCCACGATTGCCAGTGCCGCCATGCTGCGCAAGCCTGGTGTGTCGGCGGTCATCGTCGGCGCACGCAATCGCGAACATCTCGGCGCCAACCTCGCCATTGCCAGCGTCGAGCTGTCGGCCGCCGATCTCGCGGAGATCGATGCCGCACTCGTCGGATCTGCGGAACTGGAAGGCGATGTCTATACGCTCGAGCGCGACCGGGCGGGGCGTCACGGCAGCATCATGAAATACAATCTCAACAAAGGGGAATGACATGAACAAGGGGAAAAACATGAAAAATCTTGTACTCGCATCGACAATGCTGACGGGCCTGGCGCTCGGCACATCGTCCGCACTGTCGCAGGACTGCGACATCACCGTCGGCGTCGTGATGGAATTGACAGGACCGGCCGGCGAATACGGCAAGGCAGGCGCAAAATCCGTCGAAATGGCCTTCCGCGATTTCAACGAAGCCGGTGGTGTCGGCGGCTGTAAACTCGTGATGGACACGCGCGACAGCCAGAGCCAGGGCAATGTCGCCGTCGATCAGGCGACACAGCTCGTCAACATCAAGAAAGTGCCGGTGATCATCGGCGGCATCATTTCGTCAGTATCGATCCCGATCCTCACCTCCGTTACCGCACCGGCTGGCGTGGTCCAGGTTTCGCCCGCCTCTTCCTCACCGACCCTGACCGCACTCGGTCGCGATGGCAAGACCAATGGCGTCTTCTTCCGCACCATTACTTCGGACGCATTGCAGGGCACTGCGGCCGCCAAATATGCGCTCGACCAGGGCATGAAGAAGATCGCGATCGTTCACGTCAACAACGACTTCGGCAACAATCTGATGCAGGAGTTCACCGCAGCCTTCACCAAGCTCGGCGGCACGATCACCTCGACCACGCCTTATAACGAAAAGCAGGCAAGCTATTCGTCCGAGGCCTCCGCTGCCATGACCGGCGAACCGGACGCGCTCTATCTCGTCTCCACCCCCGTCGATGGCGCAACGATTGCACGCGCCTGGATTTCCGGCGGCGGTGTGCAGAAATTCCTGTTCAATGACGGCATGAACTCCAAGGACTTCATCACAAGTGTCGGCGCCCAGTATCTCAACGAAGCCTATGGCACTTCGTCCGGCACAACACCGACGGCCTCTACCGAATACTTCAACGCCAACTACGAGCAGTTCTCCGGCGGCATTGCTCCTTCAGCACCCGCGGCCGACCGGTCCTATGACGCCGGCGCAATCGTGGCACTGGCCATTGCCAAGGCCGGAAAGCCGGACAAAGCCGCCATCAAGGCCGCCATCTCCGAGGTCACCGCGCCGGGCGGCACACCAATCCATGCCGGCAAGGCGGAATTTGAAAAGGCGCTCGCTCTCCTCAAGGACGGCAAGCCGATCAAGTATGAAGGTGTGATCGGTCCGGTGAGCTTCGACCAGTATGGCGACATCACCGGCCCCTTCCGCCTGTGGAAGATCACCGATGGAGAAGTGACCACGGTCGGTGAAATGCCGTCCGACGACGTCTCCAAAATCAAGGCCGAGCTCGGCAAATAAGCCGTCAGAGCCAATCCTTCCAGCGGGCAGCAGAAAGCTGCCCGCCTTCATATTCGCAGATGGCGCTAAACAGACAGCAAACACTTGCAATCGAATATGTCCGGCCAAGGCTCACGCATGTCCCCGTGCATCGCAAATGGCCAGGTTTCAAAATACGCTAGCCAAAAGGAAGTATTCGCCTTACCTTTGGGGTCAGCATTACGTGAAACCCAATTATCAATGCCACTGAATCCAGAGCGTCCCGGCAGACGCGAAAAGGAGGCGTAGTATGATGATGCAATTCGAGTCCGAGCGCCCATTGGTCGATATTGGCCAGAAGGCAATATTCTTCGCGGAACACTTCCAGAAAATACCGACATTGTTTCAGCTTGACTACATTCCCACCCAAGTCACGCTGGCGAAATGGAGCAACATGCCGGAGATCGAGGCGGAGGTGTCCCGTTGCGGCTATACTTGGGGCATTGAAGCCACTGGGTTGCCGAAGAAAGGCATGAAGCCGCGCGGGTGTTACCTGAAGATCATGAGCGATCACGACTGAGCAGCCTCCACGGTTGCCGCATGATGCCTGGCACGCAAGGGTTTTACGGACAGAGATCATCGCACGGTTTCGCATGAGTCATCTGGCAGATTGGAACATTCTCTTGTTGATCGGCATTGCCCATCTCAAGGAGATCAGCCATGTCTAAAAAAACCAGCAAGTCGCCGTCGCCTCCAACTCCGAACGCAAGCGATCCGCATCCAGGTAGCGTTTTCGACGGCACCCGCCGCGACGCGGGCGAAACCAACGGCACCAATGCCGGAGGAGGTGCCGAGAAGTCAGGAAAACGCGCACCGCCTTCAGCATAAGTCACGTTCCTGGGCTTGAGCGGTACATCAATGGAGCAATTGAACATGGACGATGATCGTTCGGCGCGCGGCGAAGGGTGGTGGGAAGTCATGGTGGGCGACAGCGGGACCAATATTGGCCTCGTGCGCATGCTGATCTTAATTTTCGCATTCATCGTCATGCTTGGCATTACCCTATGGGCGATCTGGCCAACATAGAGGATCCAGCGTGCGGGCTTAAGATTGGCGATCCGTCTCATTATCTGCACTGAGAACCTGGACAGCCACCGTTCCGCCAGGGACACCGTTTACGGTATCAAAGCACTCCCCACGCACGAAACCTGCCCCGTCCGGTGAGCTCCCGCAGATTGAGTTCAGCCGCAATCTTGAGCGCACCCTGTGGCGTAACGTGCAGTTCTTCGGCAATCATGCCCGCCGATACCATCGGTTTGGCAAGAACAAGCTCAATCAGTTGCGGCAATTTTGAAGAGGCGCGCCGACCGGCCAGCCGATGCTGCATCTGCTGACGTGCCAGCAGCAATCGGTCGTGCTCCTTCATCCCCAGTTCAGCAGCAGCCTTCAAGGCCTCGACGAAGGCAGACAACCTCGTATTGCGATCACGGCTTGTACGCCGTTCTCGCTGAATCTGCTTCATGCCAAGATTGACGGCAACCAAATGCGACGAGCTCACGCCTGTTTCGCGCAGCACCGCGCAAGCCAACAATCGGCCAAGCCAGGGTGCGTGCTGCAGCACCTGCAACTGGTGCCAGGCATCAAGCAGAAGCACAGCTCGCAAGACAGGCGGTAGTGCTTCGGTTTCCGTCAATACCGCACGCCATTCCTGCAACCGACTGTCTTCATCCCAGTCAGGCTCGTAGACAAACGGATTGCGATCACGGCTTGCCGTGCGGGCCGGTTGGCTCGCGCCCGAAATCAAGGCTTCGCTGCGTGCAAGCACCGCATCCATTTCGGCCAGTTGCTTTGCAAGGGGATCATCGGCGTCATCCTCATCATTGTCCGGATCGACCACCCTCTGATGTTCAGGCACCGTTGGGCCAGTATCGGCCGAACAATCCCCTGTGCTACGTCCACGAAGCACTCCGTCAGCACTGAGCGCCCACGCCGGTTCATGAAGAAGGATACGCCGCCGTGTCCGCAATACGTCGTGCGCAATGGTCAGTTCATGCGTCGGCGCACGCACGCCCATGCTGGCATCATGAAGGACCAGGTCTTCGAGATGGACCAGCTCGCCATCCACCCATAATGAGGCGACCGCATCGCTGAAATGCGACCGCGCAATCCAGCCTTCACGCAATGGGGAACGGGCAATGCGCTCATCAAGCCGCGTCAGCGCCGCCGTTGCCGCCGTGACGGGCGCAAAAATTGTCGAGACGGGGAGCTTGGAAAGATCGTATCGCATGGAGCCGACCGTAAGTGACTCGCGCAACGAAAGCGATAAGCCAGTTTTGTTTCGCTCGCGCCACGAAGACATCACCGGGCTGAGGAATTACCCTCAGGACCGGCCGAACGGAATTCGCCGGCGCAGTGTATTCCTGTAGCTCAGAATGCCCTCACGTGATCAGAAACGCCCTGAAATCGTTGACATTGGTGCCCGTCGGGCCGGTTACAAACAAATCGCCAATGAGATCGAAGGCAGACCAGGCGTCATGACCGGCAAGAAAACTGCGCCCGTCACCACCTGCAGCGCGGATCCTGTCGGCGGTCGTCCCATCGCAGAAAGCGCCGGCGTTGTTTTCTGAACCATCGATGCCATCAGTATCGGCAGCAAGGCCCGTGACCTGCGCCAGGCCCTGCAAGTCGAGCGCGGCAGACAAAAGAAACTCGGAGTTGCGTCCACCTTTGCCAGGTCCCGAACTGCCAATCGTGACGGTGGTCTCGCCGCCGGACAAAAGAACAAGGGGCTTGGCGAATGGCTTTGAACCGATGGCGAACTCCCGCGCCAGTGCGGCATGCATGCGCCCGATATCCTTCGCCTCGCCTTCAATGGAGTCCGAAAGGATCAAGATGTCGGCGCCAGACTTGCGGGCCTTGTCAGCCGCAGCAAGCAACGAGACCCGAGCCGAGGCGATCACATGCACCTCGTTTCGCTCGAAAACCGGATCCGACGGATCACGCGCTCTTTCACGCCCGATTGCATCAATGACCCGTTGCGGCAGGTCTATGCGATAGTCACGGATCAGTCCCATTGCCTCCTCGGCATCAGAGGCATCCGGCACAGTCGGCCCCGAAGCAACCAGCGCCGGGTGATCGCCTGGCACATCAGAGACAATGAGCGTGACGACCTTGGCCGGATGGGCGAGCGCGGCAAGCCGCCCCCCTTTGATACGGGAAAAATGCTTGCGAAGCACATTCATCGCCGAAATCGGCGCACCGGACGCCAGCAACGCTTCGTTCAGCCTGATTTCGTCCGCCAGTTGAAAACCCTGTGGCGGGGCCGGCAAAAGAGCGGAACCGCCGCCGGAAATCAAGGCGACGACAAGATCGTCCTCGCTCAAGCCATGGACCTGATCCATCAGAGCTTGTGCCGCCTGCAAACCGGCAAGATCAGGCACTGGATGAGCCGCTTGCAGGATCCTTGTGTGCCGGCAGACCTCAATCGGGCCGTGGCGATCAACCACCAGCCCTTCGAACGGGCCGTCCCAGGCTTTTTCAAAAGCCGCAGCCATCTTGGCGGCCGCCTTGCCGGCACCTATGACGACAGTCCGGCCCTTCGGCTTTGGCGGCAGATGTCTGACGATGGCATCATAGGGATCGGCGGCCAATACGGCGGCCTGAAAGAGGGAGGTCAAAAAAGGCCGTTTGTCGACTATCAACTCATTCTCCGTCTATCGCGCGATCATGGCGGCAATCCCGTTGTTCATTCGAAAACGATAGTGATCGTCTATTATCCAATCCAGTTCCGCAGCCGCGAGCAAGGCAAATATCAAGCGCAGATGCACCGGTCGGCAGGTCTATCTGAATAAATATGAGGGTAACACATCGCGGTCCTATGTCCTGTTTACCTAATCTCTGTCCGCGCCCGCGGACGCGTGTCGTTGCGCTCATGGGAAAAGATCGTGCGGGACAAGGCAGGCAGATCACGGATCATGTCCGCCGCCTTTTCGCCGACCATGATTGTCGGGGCATTGGTATTGCAGGAAGGCACGCGCGGCATGACCGAACTATCGCACACCCTGAGACCCTCCAGCCCGTGGACCTTCAGGTCAAGGCCGACGACCGCATCCGCCCCCCTGCCCATCTTGCAGGTTCCGACTGGATGATGGTCGGTCTTGGCGTTCGCGCAGCCGTATTCGAACAGTTCCGCCTCGGTCTGAACCTTTGCTCCGGGCAGACGCTCGGCGAGGATATAGGGTTTTAGGGCAGCCTGCTGGAAGATCTCGCGGGCAATCCGCAATCCCTCCAGCGACATCGTGCGATCATGCGGATCAGACCAGTAATTCGGGTCGATCAAGGGAGCTGAAGCCGGATCGGCGGATGAAAGCCTGACCGTGCCGCGCGATCGCGGATGCAGATACGCCGAATTCAACGTCACGCCGGCATTCCTCAACTTCTCGACGCCCGCCTCGATACCAGACCCAAGCCCCAGATGAAACTGGATATCCGGCGAGCGCGCTTGCGGGTCGGCGTACCAAAAGCCGCCGGTCTCGAAGAGTGACGATGCAACCGGACCCGATCTGAACAGCAAATATTCCAAACCCGCCCAGAGCGTGCGATGCAGTTTTGCCACGCCATCATAGGTATGATCGCCAGTGCATTCGGCAATGACAAAGAGATCAAGATGATCCTGCAGATTACCGCCCACGCCCGCGAGATCATGTTTGACATCGACACCCACCGCACGCAGATGATCGGCAGGACCGATGCCGGATTGCAGCAGCAGCTTCGGCGAACCAATTGCTCCGGAGGTGACCAGCACTTCGCGCTCGGCTCGGACGAGCTCAACCCCCTTTGGGGTGACGATCTCAACGCCGACGGCGCGGCTACCCTCAAGAATGATGCGGGCCACCCTCGCACCGGTTCGGATCACCAGGTTCTGGCGGTCGCTGATCGGAGAGAGATAAGAAAGGGATGCCGACGAGCGACGGCGGTTGCGCTGGGTCAGCTGATAGAAGCCGACACCGGCCTGTTGGCGACCGTTGAAGTCATGATTGTAGGGAATACCGAGCTCCTGGCCTGCCCGTATATAGGCATCACAGATCGGCAGGGCCGACACCGGCATCGAAACGCCAAGCGGGCCGCCATAGGCATGGTAATCGTCGGCAAAACGCTGGTTGTCCTCAGCGCGCTTGAAATAGGGCAGGATCGAGCGATAGTCCCAGCCTTCGCAGCCGTCTTCGCTCGCCCATAGATCATAATCTGCGGCATTGCCGCGCGTGTAGAGCTGGGCATTGATCGAAGAACCGCCACCAATGACCTTTGCCTGGGTATATCGCAGTACCCGGCCGTTCATGTGCTTCTGCGGCACCGTTTGCCACCCCCAACTCGCCACGCCCTTGGTCATCTTGGCAAAGCCCGCCGGCATGTGGAACAAAGGGTTCCAGTCACCGCCGCCAGCCTCCAGCAACAGGACATTGACGTCGGGATCCTCGCTCAGGCGATTGGCCAGCACGCAGCCAGCCGGCCCGGCGCCTGTGATGATGTAATCGAAACGCATCTTGGTCTGTCCTATTACAAACGCGGGATCGAAAGGCCGCCATCGGCGTCGATCACGCTGCCCGTTGCAAATGCGAAACTGCCGGAGGCCAAAGCCGCGCAGATGTCGCCAATATCTTCCGCCTGACCCCAGCGCCGCATCGGAACCAGGCCATTGTCAATCAAAGCGTCGTATTTTGAGGTCACGGCGGCGGTCATGTCGGTGCGAATAATCCCGGGGCGCACTTCGAAGACGGCGATACCTGATTGAGCAAGCCGCAAGGCAAGCCCCTGCGAGAATGCGGCAAGCCCCGCCTTGCTGATGCAATAATCAAGGCGTTCGGGGGAGCTCGCCTGGGCCGACACCGACGTGATGTTGATGATCGACCTTGCGTGCTGCGGCTCGGCCACCGTCAACATCGCTTTCACGACAGACTGGGTGAAGAATACGGTGCCTCTCAGATTTGTATCCATGATCGTGTCGAAATTCGCAGGCTCAAGCGCCAGAAAATCGCCACGCACCACCGAAGCCATACCGGCATTGTTGACCAGGCAATCAATCTTGCCGAACCGCTCGATGACCGTCTTTACCGTTGCCTGATGGCCATCGACATCGGCCACGTCACCATGGATATAGATGGTATCCCCGCCGAGCGAAGCCAGGAAAGACAGAGCCTCCTGTGCCGTCGAGGCATCGCCTATCCCGGTGATTGCCAGGTCGTAACCGGCTTTGGCCAACGCGGTTGCGATCCCAAGGCCGATACCCCGGCGACCACCGGTCACCACAGCCACCGGTCTTTTCGTTTGATCGGTCATGATGCCAAATCCTTCGATGCAATATGATCCGCCACACGCAGTGCCTGGGCGGCTACGGTGAGCGCTGGATTGACGGCGGCAGACGTCGGCAAGAGGCTCGCATCTACGACAAACAGGTTTGCATGGTCGAACGCGCGGCAATACACATCAAGCGGTGACGTTGCAGGATCCTTGCCAATCCGGACCGTGCCGCATTGATGCGAGGGCGTTCGTTTGTCAAAGGGCCGCGACAGCACGATCGGGAAGCCCGCTTTCTTCAGCACAGACTTCAGCTTCTTGACGAGATCGAGATGCGCGTCCCAATTGGTCCGGTGCCACTTCAGGATGATCCGCTCGCCATCTACCATGACGCGGCTTTCCGGATGCGGCACGTCCTCGCTCATCGCGTAGAAATCAACGGCATGGCCTGAGATCTGGTTGAGGAGCCACTCGGGCACCTGCGGCAGATTTGCCTTCAGGATTGCACCGGAAATTCGACCAAGCAGCTGGATATTGCCAAGCGGCGGCCCGCCATTGCCGTCGGACAGATAGAAGTCGTTAAAGCCGAGCGTCTTCTGATAGATGGAATCGTTGCGAAACGACGGCGAGATTGCCAGCACGGCGCTGGAATTGTGGTTCATGAAATTGCGACCGACCTGATCCGAACTGTTGGCCAGGCCTTTCGGAAAACGCGCATCGGCCGAACGCAAAAGCAGGACTGCGGATTGCACAGCGCCTGCTGCCAGGATCACGAGTTTTGGCGAGACCGATCTTACCTCTCCGTTTTGTCTGTAGTGGACGGTGTGGATGGTCTTGCCATCCGCTGCGGCCTCAAGGCGAACCACAGGCGAATTCGTCTGAAGCCTGACATTTGCATGCTGCAAGGCCTTCGCCAATGGCGCAGTCTCCGCATCCAACTTTCCATCGTCGGAGTTGGGATGCGCGTCCCACGGCGTGCGAGCCTTTCTCAACCATCTGTCGATGTCGATTGCGAGCGGCAGGGAAAATGGGTGCATCCCGGCCGCGGTAAGACGAGCCCGAACCTTGGCGATTGCCGGTTCGTCGGGAACCGGCGCAAAAGCGTAGGGCTCCGAATGTCTGGGCTCCGTTGGGTCCTGGCTATCGTCACCGCGCACCTGGAAAAGCTTTTCGGCGCGGCTATACCAGGGTTCGAGTTCCTCATAAGCAAAAGGCCATGCTGGCGAAACGCCTTCACGATGCTGCATCTCGGCGAAGTCTTCCCGACGATAGCGCACCAGCACAGCGCCATAGAACTTCGAATTGCCGCCCACATAATAATAGTTGCCCGGATTAAATGCGGAGCCGCCATGCTCGTACCACATCTCCTTCGGTCGAAAGTGACCACGTTGGAAGATGGCTCGCGGGTCGCGGTTTTCCGGGCGGTCCGGCAGATGATCGCCGGCCTCCAGGATCAGGATTTCCGCCCCTGTTGCTGCCAATCCGGCCGCTATCGTCGCACCACCAATGCCAGAGCCGATGATCACGATGTCAGGTGACTTTGTCATTTCAATACACCTGCCCTCGATTAAGCGATCCGCAATTGTGTCTTCGGATCGAAGAACACAGCCTTGTCGAGGTTGAACGCAAGCCTTGCCATCTGCCCGGCATGAATACTGGCATCGGCGCGGAGGCGGGCAACCACTTCCTTGCCGCCAAGTTTGGTGACAGCAAATGTGTCCGAACCCGCCGGCTCCACCACTTCGATCAGGCATTCCCCTTCGGCCAACGCCTTGGCATTGCGGTCGGCGCCATCTGGATCGGTCAGCGCTTCAGGTCGGATTCCGAAGATGATCTGTTGGCCGGCATGTGCCTCGAGCTGTCCCCTACCGCCGGCGACCGGGAGGCGGATGGGATTGCCATTTGGCCGCGCCAGCGACACGGAGAGGCCAGAAGCATCCTTTTCGAGCGTGCAGGACAGGAGGTTCATCGCCGGCGAGCCCATGAAATCGGCGACGAACATATTGGCAGGATTGTTATAGATCTCCGCCGGCGAGCCGAACTGCTGCAGCACGCCGTCCTTCAGAACCGCGATCTTCGACGCCAGCGTCATCGCTTCGATTTGGTCATGCGTGACATAGACGATCGTCGTCTTCAAGCGTTGGTGCAGACGCTTGATTTCGGTTCGCATGTCGACACGCAGCTTGGCATCGAGGTTGGACAGCGGCTCGTCGAAAAGGAAGACTTGCGGGTTGCGCACCAGAGCACGGCCCATGGCGACACGCTGACGCTGGCCGCCGGACAGCTGGCTTGGCTTGCGATCGAGAAGATGACCGATCTGGAGAATGTCCGAGACTTCCTTGATCGCCTTATCGCGCTCGTCCTTCGGCACTTTGCGGATTTCCATGCCAAACGCGATGTTGCCGGCCACCGTCATGTTCGGATAGAGCGCGTAGGACTGGAAAACCATTGCGATGTCGCGCTGAGAAGGCGGAAGATCTGCGACATTGCGGCCATTGATAGCAATCTCGCCGGAGCTGATCGGCTCCAACCCGGCAATGGTGTTCAGAAGCGTAGACTTGCCGCACCCTGACGGGCCGACCAGCACCAGGAAGCCACCTTCCTCAATCTCGATATTGATGTCCTTCAGAATCTCCAGCGCGCCATAGGATTTGCGCAGATGGGATATTTTCAGGAATGACATGATCTTATCCTTTCACAGCACCGGACATCAGGCCGCGCACAAAGTAGCGACCAGAGACGATGTAGACGATCAGGGTTGGCAGGGCGGCGAGGATCGCGCCCGCGAAATGCACGTTGTATTCTTTGACACCGGTGGAGGAGGAAACGAGATTGTTGAGTGCCACCGTCATCGGCGTCGAGCCTGCACCGGAAAACGAAGCACCGAACAGGAAGTCGTTCCAGATATTGGTGAATTGCCAGATGACCGACACAACGATGATCGGTGCCGAAGACGGTAGCAGGATCCGCCGGAAGATCTGGAAAAAACTCGCCCCATCGATTTGTGCGGCACGCACCAACTCGGTCGGGAACGCCTCATAGTAATTGCGAAAATAGAGCGTCGTGAAACCGAGACCGTAGATCACATGGACGAGGATCAGACCCCAGATGGAACCCGCCAGTCCGAGCATGCCGAGAATGCGGGCCATCGGTATCAGCACGATCTGAAACGGGATGAAGCAGGACAGAAGCAGCATGCCGAAGAAGATGTTTGATCCGCGGAACTGCCATTTGGTCAGCACGTAACCATTCAGCGCGCCGACGATGGTCGAAATGGCAACCGCCGGGATGACCATCAGGATGGAATTGATGAAGTAGGGCTTCAGGCCAGTGGGCGAGACGCCTATCTGCGCCGCAGACCAGGCTTGGGTCCAGGGTTCCGTCGTCCACACTTCAGGCAGGTTTAGCATCCCGCCCTGACGGATCTCTTCCAGCGGCTTCAGCGAATTGACCACCATGATATAGAGGGGAAGCAGATAGTAGACCGCAAAAATGATCAGGGCCGTGTAGATCAGCGCTCTGGTGAGCAGATCATGCGAGATTGCATTTTGGGGGTTTGCTGTGCCGCTCATCAGCGTTTACCTCCGCGAACTTCCGAATAAAGATAGGGGATGATGATAGAGAAGATCATGATCATCATGATGATCGCCGACGACGCGCCTATGCCCATCTGGTTGCGGGTGAAGGTGTAGGAATACATGAAGGTCGCCGGTAGCTGTGTCGCCTGTCCCGGGCCGCCGCCCGTCAGGGCAATGACAAGGTCATAGGCCTTGATGGCCAGATGGGCGAGCACGACGAAAGCCGACAGGAAGACCGGACGCATCAGGGGAATGATGATCCGCCGATAGATGGTGAAGGTCGAGGCGCCATCCATCTGTGCGGCCTTGATCATCTCATTGTCGACGCCACGCAGGCCGGCCAGAAACATGGCCATGACAAACCCCGACGATTGCCAGACTGCGGCGATGACGACGCAGTAGATCGCCATCGTATTGTCCTTGATCCAGGTGAACGAGAAACTCTCCCAGCCCCAGAGATGCATGGTGTTTTGCAGGCCTATGCCCGGATCTAGGAACCATTTCCACGCCGTGCCCGTGACGATGAAAGACAGCGCCATCGGATAGAGATAGATAGGCCGCAAAAACCCCTCACCCCTGATTTTCTGGTCCAGCAGGATCGCCAGAAACAGTCCCAGCACCGAGCAGATCAGAATGTAGAGTGAGGCGAAGATTGCCAGATTGGAAATCGACCGCCACCAGTGGGGCAAAGCCCAAAGCTTGGAATAATTGCTCAAGCCGACGAAATTGTAGGACGGCAGCATCTTGCTGTCCGTCAGCGACAGGAAACCCGTATAGGCGATGAACCCATATACGAAGATAACGATGACAACGAAGCTCGGCGCCAGGACAAGCTTGGGCAAAAACTCCTGAAGTCTGTCACGACCTTGCATCGATCTATCCACCCTTATTGATTCAATCAGTGAGACGGCAGATCCCGGATCCGCGCATTGTCGATCCGCAGATAGACAGGATCCATGCGTCGGCAAATGTGCCGACCGTCACCATTCCGTTGAGATTTTGTTGCTTGAAACGCCGTGGGAGGATTTACCTCCCACGGCGTTTGTCTGCCTGCTTACTTCGCAGCCTCGACTGCAGAGACAAGTTCCTTGACGGCATCCTCTGAGGAAAGCTCGCCGTTGAACTGTCGGGTCACCACGTCATAGATCGCGTTCTTCACCGATGCCGGGTTCGCATGACCGTGCGCCATGGAGCCATACAGCGTACCGGCCGTGTTTGCCTCGGCAAGATCCTTGATTGCCTTCTTGCCGCAATCGTCAAAGGCCTCGTCAGACACATCGGTGCGCGCCGGCGCAGATCCCTTGACAACATTGAACGCAGACTGGAAAGCCGGGCTTTCGATGGCTGTTGCCATTTCGAGCTGCGACGGGATCTTGGCTTCAGCAACCTTGAACATCGCGAACTGGTCGGAGTTGAAGGTCACCATGCCCTGGGTGCCGGGGAAACGCATGCAGACGAAATCGGTACCCGGCTTCTTGTTCGCTTTGATGAATTCGCCCTTGGCCCAGTCGCCCATGAACTGCAGCCCGGCCTTGTTCTCGATGACCATGGCGGAAGCGAGGTTCCAGTCACGGCCCGAGAAATTGTCATCCACGTAGGAACGCAACTTCGTCATGCGATCGAAGGCTTCCTTCATCTTGTCTCCACCGAGCGCTGCCGGGTCGAGATCGATGAAGGCCTGCTTGTAGAAATCGTTACCAAGCGAGAGCACGACAGCATCGAAGATCGTCGCATCCTGCCAGGGCTGGCCACCATGGGCGACCGGGGTAATGCCCTGTTCCTTGAACTTGTCGAGAAGCGCGACAAGCTCGTCCCAGTTGGCAGGCTCCTTGCCGCCAGCCTTGTCAAGCGCTGCCTTGTTGATCCAGACCCAATTGGTTGAGTGTACGTTGACCGGTGCAGCGATCCAATGGCCATCATATTTCGAGAACTGCTGGAGTGCCGTCGGGATGACCTTGTCCCAGCCCTCCTTGGCGGCGATGTCATCGAGATTGCCGAGTGCGCCTTCCTTGGCCCAGTCGAGAATATCGAAGCCGAGCATCTGCACCGCGGTCGGCGCATTGCCGGCCGTCACACGGGCACGCAGCACCGTCATCGCCTCGGTACCGCCGCCGCCGGCGACCGGCATATCGGTCCAGCCGATCCCCTTGCCTTCCAGATCCTTTTTCAGAACGTCGAGTGCCGCAGCCTCGCCGCCCGATGTCCACCAATGCAGCACCTCGACGCCTTCGGCAGCGCGAGCCACCCCTTGCGTCACTCCCAATGCCAGTGCCATCGCTGCCGTCGTCATCAAAAACTTGCGCATCGTATCCTCCCGTTTGCAAGCCAACATTGCGGGGCGATCGCCCCGCTTTCCCAAGCCACCTGCCCAAGCGGACAGTTGGCAACTCCTCCCACGGCATAGCGCCGCCACACAATTTAAAACGTTACAAATTCGACAGAGTCAAGATCCTCAATCGGCTCGAAAATCGCGTCAATACAACAATACTTTGCCGCAACGCAGCAAATTCTCCACCACCGCACGGCCGGCATGACGAATTGGAAACGTTTTAAATTTCGGCAACAAAGCATTGTCCGAGCCATGCACTCGCGCTATCGTCGGGTCTAATCTCATCCAACAAGCAGTAGCCGCGTGCCGAAAGAAAAAATCTCCACGACCAGCAAGCAGCCGACGACGGCAAGAAGGTCCGGCAGACCAACGTTGCGAACCATTGCCGAGCTGACCGGCCTGGCTGTCACCACCATTTCGCGGGCGCTTTCCGACGATCCGCTGATCAATCACGAGACCCGCAGGCGTGTGCGTGAAATGGCGGCTACCGTCGGCTATTCGCCGGATCGGGCGGCCCAACGCCTGAAGACCGGGCGCACTAATGTCATCAGCGTCCTGCTCGACCCGCATGAGGAAATCCTCGGCTTTGGCACGTCCCTGCTCTACGGCCTGACGAAGGCCCTGCAGGGCACGGCCTATCACCTGATCGTCATGCCCAATTTTGTCGACACGTCGAATGTGGAGGCGGTCGACTACATTGTCCGCAACAATCTCGCCGATGGGCTGATCTTCACCCGCACGGAACAGCTCGACACGCGCGTCCGCCTCCTGCTCGAAAATAACTTTCCCTTTGTCAGCCATGGCCGTACCGAGTTTTCCACGCAGCATCCCTATGTCGACTACGACAACTACGCCTTCGCCTACGAGGCAGCGCGCCGGCTGATCGCCAAGGGTCGGCAGAAGCTGACGATTATCCTGCCCTCCCGCCGTTTGACCTTCAGTCAGCATATGCTGCACGGGTTCATGACCGCGGTCCGTGAGGCAGGCGTCGCCCATGAACTGCTGGAGACCATCACACTTGATTCCGCGGCCGGCGAGGTGCGCGACCACTTTCGTGCCCGGGCGCTGCAGCCAGAGCCTCCCGATGGCCTGATCTGTCCAGGCGAAGTGTCTGCGATGGCGGCGATCACCGGACTCAGTGAAGCCGGCTGGGGGCTTGGCCAGCAGTATGACATGGTCGCCAAGCAAACCTCCCGGCTGCTTTCGGACATCCAACCCGGTGTCGAGACCATCTACGAGGACCTTACGGCGGCCGGCGAACAGCTCGGCCGGCTTCTGATCCGCCGCATAGCCGACGAACATGCGACCGAGATGCAATTGCTGATGCCGCCGCAGATCGGCTTTGCCACCGAGACCCGTTGATTTCTCTATTGCCCGCCGACTTCGCATGCATGCTCCAGTCATTGCCATCGCCGTTACTCCCGAAACGCCTCAGGCGCGTGGCATCCACCAGTTGGTACGGCTGCCGATATGCATGTTCAGGGTCTTGGTCTCGGTATAGTCCTCGACGGCATGGCGACCGAGTTCCCGCCCGAGACCCGACTGTTTGTAGCCGCCGAAAGGAAGCTCCGAGGCACCGTCCATGAAGGTGTTCATCCACACGGTTCCGGCGCGTACATTGCGGCCAACTGTGAGGCATGTGTCAAAATCCCGGCTCCAGACCCCGGCCGACAGGCCGTAGTCGATGGAGTTGGCAATTTTGATCGCTTCCCCCGTCGTCTCGAATGTGAGAACCGACAGCACCGGACCAAAGACCTCCTCGCGGGCGACAGCCATGTCGGGTGTCACGCCTGACAGGATCGTCGGGGCCATGAACTGGCCCATACCGAAGTCGAGCGTCCCGCCACCATGGGAAATCGCCGCGCCGCTCTCGGTCGCACCCGAGACATAGCGGGAGATCTTCTCAAGATGCTGCGGCGTGATGATCGCGCCGACCTGGGTGGTCGGATCGAGCGGATCGCCAACTCGCACCCTTTTCGACAATTCGGCAATGCGGGCAACCACATCGCTGGCAATGCTCTTGTGCAGGATGAGCCTTGAGCCGGCATTGCAGCACTCGCCGGCGTTGAAATAGGCGCCGAACACGGCCGCATCGACGAAAGCTTCAAGATCCGAATCCGGGAAGACAATCTGCGGGTTCTTTCCGCCAAGTTCCAGCGAGACTTTTTTCAGCGTCTCGGCGGCGTTTCTCATCGTCAGCTTGCCGACACCGGTCGACCCGGTAAACGACACCATGTCGACTTCAGGATGCGCGGTCAGCACGGCGCCGACCTCGGCTCCGGTTCCTGTCACGATGTTGACGACACCTTTCGGCACACCCGCTTCAAGCAAGATCTCGCCCAGCACGATGGTTGATCCGGAAGACAGTTCGGATGGCTTGACCACGGTCGTGCAGCCGGCCGCCAGCGCGAAGGGGAGTTTCTGGCCGACGATGAGGAAAGGGAAGTTCCACGGCGTGATGATCGACACCACGCCGATCGCCTCGCGCAGCACCACACCAAGCGTGCCGTCACCCAGCGTGTTGTAGCTTTCGCCATGCAGGTCGCGGGCAAGGGCTGCGGCATAACGCCAAATATCGACAGAGCCGGCGATCTCACCGCGAACCTGGCTGATCGGCTTGCCGGCCTCGATCGCATCGAGATAGGCAAGTTCTTCGGCACGCGCAGCAATCAGGTCCGCGGCCTTCAACAGGATGGCAGAGCGCTCGGATGCAGTCATGCGCGGCCAGGGGCCTTCATCGAATGCCTTGCGCGCAGCGGCGATGGCGCATTCCGCATCGGCCTTGCTTCCCGCCTGAAAACGGCTGACGATGACGCCATGGCTCGGTGCCACGCGCTCGATCGGCGCCCCCAGACCCTCTACCCACTGACCATCGATCAGCATCTTGAAGTCGCGCGCGGTTGTATCGCTCAGCGCCTTCGGGCGTACCAGGACTGTCATTACCACTCTCCCTTGAAATGTGGCGAACGCTTCTCGCTGAATGCGGATACGCCTTCCTTGAGGTCGCCGGTCTTTGCCGCCAGGATAGAACCGAGCGCCTCGACTGCCGCGCCATTGTCTTCGCCGCTTGAGGCCGCGATCATAAGCTTGACGATTTCGAGTGCCGCAGGCCCCCGTGTGCTAACACGCCGCGCATAGTCCTTCGCGACAGCGACCGCGCTTCCGGTGGCTGCCACGGCGTCGACGATGCCAAGTGCCTGGGCCTCCGCAGCCATGAAGATTTCGCCGCCGAGCGCCATACGGCGCACCGTCTGTGCACCAAAACGCTTGACGAGCCGCTGCGTGCCGGACCAGCCGGGCACCATGCCAAGGCCGGTCTCCGGCAGGCCAAGCCGGATCTGCTCTTCGGCGATGCGGATATCGGCAATGCCGGCAAGCTCCAGGCCACCACCCAACGCATCGCCGTTGATGGCAGCAATCAACGGCATGCGCAGCGTTGCCAGTCTTTCAAACACACGGTGACCGTGGCGGACCCAGGCATGGCCGAACTCATCCGGCCGCATGCCACCCCAGGCCTTGATGTCGCCACCAGCACTGAAACCCTTGCCTTCACCGGTGAGAATAGCCGCACGAACCTGGTCATTCGCCTCCACTTCGTCAGCGGCGTCGACCAGCGCTTTCAGCATGTCGAGATCGAGCGCATTACGTTTTTCCGGTCGCGACACAGTGAGGATCGCCACATGGTCCTCGATATTGATCCGGACAGTACCGCTAGTCATGGAAACGACCCTCCAGAACCCGGGCCGCTTTCGTCGCCAGATCAAGGCCGATCCGGCCTTCGCCAAAGAGGGCCGCATCCATCATCTTGAGACCCGGCGAAACCGCCAGCGGGAATTCGGACTGGTCGAGAATATCTGTCTGAAGGTCGATGCCCGGAGCAATCTCGGTCAGCATGATACCGGCCTGTGTCAGCTTCATCACACAGCGCTCCGTGACATAGGTGACATCCTGACCCTGTTCGATCGCGCGCCTGCCCGAAAAGGTGACGTGTTCGACTTCGTTCACCAGCTTTTTCAGCTTTCCTTCCTTTTCGATCACCAGTTTTCCAGCGTCGATGGCAAGCTTCGCGCCTGCGTTGAACATGCCGGAAAAAACGATCTTGCGCGCTCTGGCCGTGATATCGACAAACCCGCCAGCCCCCGCCGTCACATGCGGACGGAAGGACAGCTTTGACACATTGACCGAACCGTCCTTGCCGATCTCCAGGAAGGAAAGCAGCGAGGCATCGAAACCGCCGCCCTGGAAATAGGTAAACTGGTAGGGCGACGGCATATAGGCATCGGCATTCGACGCGCAGCCAAACGCGAAATCAAGAAGCGGCACACCGCCGACAGCGCCCTGCTCGATCACCCAGGTCACGGCGCCATGCAGGCCTTCCTCCATCAAGATGCGCGGAACATTGGCAGAAATTCCGAAACCGAGATTGACGCAGCTATTGGCTTGTAATTCCTGCGCAACACGACGGGCAATCACCTTCTGGATGTTGAACTCGGGCACGCTGAACGTCTCCAGCGGGTGGAATATCTCGCCTGAGATCGCGGGATCATAGACGGTTTGTGTCGTCTGCTTCTGGTCGGGATCGACCACAATGTAATCCACCAGCATGCCGGGCACACGCACGTCATGGGGTTTAAGCGACCCCTGTTTTGTGATGCGTTTGACCTGGGCGATAATGATGCCGCCATTGTTGCGGGCGGCCAGCGCCTGGTCGAGGCCACCAAGATAGGCACCTTCATGTTCATAGGTCAGATTGCCGTGCTCGTCGGCGGTTGTTGCCCGGATGATGGCCACCCCAGGGATGATCGACGGGAAAAACAGCCATTCTTCCCCCTCGAATTCGACGCGCTTCACCACCGGCTCGCCGGCGGCAGCGGCATTCATGGCGCATCCCTGGCGTTGCGGGTCGACGAATGTGTCCAGCCCGACCTTGGTCAAGACGCCCGGACGCTTGGCGGCGGCCTCGCGGTGCATGTCGAACAGGATGCCCGAAGGAATGTTGTAGGCCGGAATTTCGTTGCCGGTGATCATCTGCCAAATCAGCGGGGGCTCTGCTGTCGACGGACCCGATGGATAAGAACCACCCAGAATACGCTTCAGCAGCCCTTTCCTGGCGATGTGATCGACGCCTTTGATACCGCTCATGTCGCCGGCGGCAATCGGATGCAGTGTGGTAATGTCGCGCGGATGGCCGGTGGCCTCAAAACGCTCACCGATGGCTTTCAGCATCAGGTCCGGACAGCCGAGGCCACTGGACGACGAGACGGACACGACGGCCCCGTCGGGGATCAGGGCTGCGGCTGCGGCGGGGGTGATGTGCTTGTTCATGGCGGCTTCACTCAAAGTCCTGGTTCAACATTTACGGCGCGGCCGAACCTCGCGGCCTCGACAACAGCCAAGCCTGTCGCCAGCGACCAGATGCCGTCTTCGCCGGTGGCCGACGGCCTGCCCTTGCCGGCAATCGCGGCATGGAAGGCTTCAATGCCCGCCTCATAGAGATTGCGGTTTCCAAGTTTGATCGGCAGTTCGCCATCGGCATTGCGAAGCATGACGGAGCCAATCGGACGTTGTGTCATGACATTGCGCGCCACGAGGGAGCCCTCCGTGCCATGGACTTCGAAGCCGGTCTCGGCAAACCGGGTGGTAAAGCCATCGTGAAACTGGGCAAGGATGCCGTCCTCGAAACGCATGACCCCCATGACCGCATCCTCCAGGCCTTGCCGGCCCATGCCACCGGATTGGGAAAAAGCCGTCACCTGAAGCGGATTGCGACCCAGAACGAAGCGTAGCGTGTCGGCGTCGTGCACGGTGATATCGAGGATAACCCCACCACCAGCCGACGGCCGGTTGAGACGCCAACCCTGCAGGTGCGGCGGCAGATAGACGGCATGAAAGACACGCGCGGCAAGCGGCTGGCCAATCTTGCCGGCGGCAATTGCATCGCGCATCGCAATGTGGCTGGACGCATTGCGCAGGTGGTGGTTGGTCGCCAGGACGACCCCAGCCTCGCGTGCCGCATTCACCATCGCATGGGAATCCGCCAGGGACATCGCAAGCGGCTTTTCGCACAGCACATGTTTTCCGGCTCTGGCTGCGGCAATGGCCTGATCGCGGTGTAGCTCATTGGTGGTCGAGATATAGACCGCGTCGATTGCGGGATCGGCGAGAAGAGCCGTAAGATCGGTGGTTGAATGGCCAATGTCATTTTCCCGGGCATAGGCTATCGCGCGATCTTCATTCGAGCTCATGACCGATACGACCTGGCCACCCGTCGCGCGGATCGCGCCAATCACCCATTCGCGTGCGATGGTACTTGCACCGACCAACCCCCAGCCTACTGCCATGATGCTGCCCTCCCAGAGCGGGTATTCGTCGCTCCACAGCTCTCCCGGACGACGAGACGCACAGCACCAACCAGGGATTCCGGCTCCGGCTTCCCGGCATTGATCTGCTTGAGGAGAAGCTGTGCAGCGCGGCGCCCCATGCCTTGTGGATCGACGGATATCGTCGTCAGTGCCGGCACCGTCGACTTGGCCTCGATGACGTCGTCGAAGCCGACCACGGCAAAATCGGCACCCGGCTCCAGCCGATGAGCCCTCAGGCCGTCGCAAACGCCGAAGGCGACAGCATCGTTGAACGACACGCAGGCCGTGGGCCGATCGGCGATCGATAGGGCTCGGCCAAGGGCCTCCGCACCTCCGGCGCGCGATGGCGCAGACGGAAAGACGAGTTCCTGATCAAAGCCGAACCCTGCTGCGGTCAAGCCGTCCCGGTAGCCTGCCAGACGCTCGTCGAAGATGAACATATCAGGGAAGCCACCGAAAAATGCGATGCGCTTATGGCCGAGCGAGGCCAGATGCTTGACGGCGGCAGACATGCCGGCATGATTGTCGGACGTGATCGAGGAAACCTTGGCGCCCTGAATGTTGCGCACCATCAACACGACCGGAATGCCGGCGCTAACGAGGGGTTTGAAATCCACTGCCGTCGTGCCGCGCGCCGGCGACACGATCAATCCCGAAATACCGTGCTCGCGCATCGAGGCGATGACCTCGAACTGGCGATCGACGCTTTCATTGGTATTGGCAAGGAACTGCACAAATCCGGCCGATTGCACGACCATGTCGACCCCGACGGCGACCTCGGCAAAGAAGCCATTAGTCAGGTCGTTGACGACGACGCCGACGATCCTGGACTTTGCGCTTGATTGGCGAAGGTTGGCAGCACCACGATTATAGACATAACCGAGCTCGCGCATCACCGCCGTCACCTTGGCGCGCGTCACGTCGTTGACCAGAGGCGAGCCCTGCAGAACGAGGGACACCGTCGATTTCGACACGCCCGCAGCTTTCGCAATATCAATGACGGTTACCCGTGCCGTACTCATCAAGTCCTCCCACGACGTCGGCAAGTTTCAATCTCAATATTTGGATCGTTCCAATTCGTCAAGCGCAAATTACGCCCTCATCTGCATCAATTGCGTTGAGCATCGTCCGAGTCACCCCCAATTTAGTGATGACTTTTCATATTATTCGGGTCACTCGACCCAAATCCGCGGTGCCGGCTCATAAACCCACCCAATTTACGCCTTGAAATTTGGAACGGTCTAAATTATTGGCAATAGTAATAATGGAGGAGCACACCATGACCTTGACGTTGAACCTGCCCGCTGCAGATGGAAACGCCACCCCATACAGACTGGTGGGAACCCCGATCGAAAGGCCCGCAAGTCCACCGACTTTCAATCGCATCGCCTATGCCGCAGCCCATGTCGTCTCGGCCCCGCTCATCGATCGCGACCCTTGGAACCGACCCGCCGTCGATTGGGACACCACCATGGCTTTCCGCCACCATCTCTGGAGCCTCGGCTTCAAGATCGCCGAGGCTATGGACACGTCCCAGCGCGGCATGGGCCTGGACTGGGCCGGCGCGCAGGAACTGATCCGCCGCACACTGACCGAGGCAAAGACAGTCGAGGGCGCCGATCTCGCATGCGGCGTCGGGACTGATCATCTGACACCAGCGGATACGCGATCACTCGACGACGTGATCGGCGCCTATGAAACACAGCTCGACTATGTCGAAAGGTTCGGCGGTCGCGCCATCATGATGGCAAGCCGCGCCCTCGCACGCGTTGCGACATCGCCGGACGATTACGCCAAGGTCTATGGGCACATACTGTCCCAGGCCAAGGACAAGGTGGTTCTGCATTGGCTGGGAGAGATGTTCGATCCGCAACTCACCGGCTACTGGGGAAGCAGTGATTTCGACGAAGCGCTCGACTGTGTGCTCAGCATTATCATGCAAAACAGGGACAAGGTCGAAGGCATCAAAATCTCGCTTCTGGAAAACAGCAAGGAAGTCGCATTGCGCAACCGACTGCCGCAAGGCGTGCTTTGCTTCACCGGAGACGACTTCAACTATGCGGAACTGATCGAGGGCGACGGCACGCGCCACAGCCACGCCTTGCTCGGCATTTTCGACGCGGTGGCCCCTTCGGCATCCAAGGCGCTCGCTTGCCTTACCCGTGGCGACACAAAAACCTTCCGCGCCGTAATTGAACCCACCGTCCCCTTGTCGCGCAAAATCTTCGAGGCTCCGACGCAGTATTACAAGGCGGGCGTCGTGTTTCTCGCCTGGTTGAACGGCCACCAGAAACATTTCAGCCTGCCTGCCGGCATGCAGTCCGCGCGCGGGATCCTGCACTATGCCGAAATCTTCCGTCTTGCCGACCAGGCAAACGTGCTCGACAAGCCAGAACTGGCGACCAGAAGGATGAAAAGCCTCGTGGGCGTATACGGCATAGAATAAGCCGGCTCCGCGCCATGGCCGGTCGAGCCCTATTGGCGTCGAGTGGCATCAAGGACAAGGGCAACCTCAACCAGGCTTTCAAAAGGTCGGGAAACCGCAAAACGAAAAAGCCTGCCGCGGGAGGAGGTGCGGCAGGCTTTTCGAATTGATGAACAGCGACTGGGAGGAGGAGTGCCGCTGTTCCTACAGGCGCCCCTGGGAGGAGGAGTGGGTCGCCTGAAACACGAAGCTCTGCGGGAGGAGGTGCATCGCTTCGTTGAAAACCAACATACAGCATCGCCGTGCTTATAAAATACGCTTTGTTGCACTGCAGCCATGCAAAAATAGCATCACTCGATTGCGCTGGAATCACCCACTCAAGCCCAAAGGGCGGTGGCACCGAGCCGGCCAGAAAGAAATGAGAGCACTGACAGCACCGGATGCGCGCAATCCAAGATGCAAAAACGCCCGCGTCATCAGCGGGCGTCGTGCAGTCCTGCTATGATGTCTTCAGGCGTTAGCGAGCGTATGATCCACGGGCGACACTGTGGATGTCGGCGCGGCTGATGCCGATATCGGACAGTTCGCGGCTCGACATGCGGCCAAGCTCGGCAACCGTCTGACGATACTTGCGCCAATTGTTAAAAGAGCGTGCGACGTTCATGATGATCCCCTTTCGTGAGGTCTCTTTGACGCCAGCAACCTTTGCTTCAGTTCCAACGTCGTTTCGATGACTGGCATATAAGCGCTTCCCTGCCCTTGCAAAAGTGACACGCTCACAGGTCAGTCATGCGAAAATCGCATGGGTCAATCGCCACTGAAGTAAACAGAACCTTCCCTTCTCCAGCGGCCACCATCAGCGAGCATCCGATCGCAGCGAAACCCGTTGGCATCAGCGGGCTTTCGATTGGCTTGATGTGGATCATGGTCACTCCAAAGCTGCGAACTAGAATCGCCAATGCAGCGATTTCCCGGAGGATGCAGAATGTCGGACGAACCAATTCTCCACTTTCACGGCGCCGCCGGGGCGGTCACTGGATCATGCCATCTGCTGGAATGGCGGGATCAGCGGATCCTGATCGACTGCGGTATGTTTCAAGGCTCGAAGACCGAAAAAGAACTAAATTACCGGCCATTTCCGTTCCAGCCCAGCCAGATCGATGCCGTCATCCTGACGCATGCCCATATCGATCACTCCGGTCTGCTGCCCAAACTTGCAAAGGCCGGCTATGATGGGCCCATCTATGCGACGCAGCCGACGGCGGATTTATGTTCAATCATGTTGCCGGACTCTGCCCATATTCAGGAAAGCGAGGTCGAGCATCTGAACCGGCGCAACGAACGCCGGGGGCGCGACAGTGTCGAGCCGATCTATACGGCCGAGGATGCGGCCGTCTCACTCACATTGTTCAGGCCCGTCGATCTCGAAGTCTGGCAACAAGCCACCCAGTCCGTCCGCTTTCGGATGTGGAATGCCGGACATCTACTGGGCTCGGCATCGATTGAAATCGAAATCGCCACGCCCGACCGTCCGCTCCGTTTGTTGTTTTCCGGAGATATCGGTCCCAAGCACAAATTGCTGCAATTCGACCCGAAGGCACCGACCGATTTCGATTATGTCATTTGCGAAAGCACCTATGGCGATAGAGAGAGACTTGAAACATCCGACACCGCACGCCGTGCGGCACTCATGGCAGAGGTCCGCGCTGCCAACCATCATGACGGCGCTTTGATCATTCCCTCCTTTGCCGTCGAACGGACCCAGGAACTTCTGGCAGACCTCGTCTACCTGATGGATAACAAGGCCGTGGACACCTGCCCGATCATCATCGATTCTCCACTTGCCACCCGCGCCAGTGAAATCTTCGGTCGGCATGCCCGCAGGATGGAAAACGGCCAACTGCTGACCAAGGCCCTGCATGCGAAAAACGTGCGCTTCACCCAGACGGTCGAGCAGTCAAAGGCTGTCGATTTCATCCGGGGCTTTCATATCGTGATCGCGGCCAGCGGCATGTGCGAGGCCGGGCGCATCCGCCACCGCCTGAAAAACTGGCTGTGGCGCGACAATGGTACGGTTCTCCTCGTCGGATACCAGGCGGCAGGAACGCTGGGGAGAATTCTCGAAGACGGCGCAACAACGGTCCAAATTCAGGGCGACGAAATCACGGTGCGTGCCCGCATCCGCAAACTCGAAATCTACAGTGGCCATGCCGATGGCACGGAACTGCTAGCATGGGTCGAGGCAAGACAACCGATCAGGGCGGGTGTATTTCTGGTCCATGGCGAAGAAGCGGCCCTTTCGGGTCTCGCACAGCGCCTGTCATCCATCCTGCCCGATGACCGGATCATCACGCCTCATCTTGATTCCGCATTCAAGCTGACCCGGGATGCTGCCATTGATGTGTCAGAGGCGCGCGCGTTGCGGCTGGAACCATTGAAGGCCGGACACCACGACTGGCACAACACCTTCCAGTCTTTCGTTCTCGACTTGCAAGCCGAGTTGCAGAATGCAGCCAGCGACAAGGAACGCGGCGTCGTGCTGCGCAAACTGAAGCGGGCGCTGGCCGATCCGGATTGAAACAAGTCTGTCGACCCCCGCACCTACACTCTGGTGGTCACCACGCCGACCGGATCTTGAAGCGTCTTTGACAAAAAGCACTTTTGACGGCATTTTTGACCGGAAGGTCAAAATTTCTGCCTGCGGTTCGGCCAATGACAAAACCTTCGCCGTTTGACGCAAACATTGGGGATTTGTCCGCTGCAATGGCCGGCGCGACATGCGAAGTTTGTTCCAACGTCGGACTACCAAGGCCGAACGATCAACAGATTGGACAAATACCATGAAATGGTTTCACACACTCGCCGCTGCCGCAGCGCTGACCCAGCTTCTTTCCATCAGCATTGCGCATGCAGGCAGCAATCTTGACGAGATCAAGTCTGCAGGCGCTCTGAAGATCGGCACCGAAGGAACCTATGCGCCATTTACGTTTCATGACACATCCGGCACCCTGGTCGGCTTCGATGTCGAGATCGGCAGGGCCATTGCGGAAAAGCTCGGTGTGAAAGCGGAATTTCTCGAAGGCAAATGGGACGGCCTGATCGCAGGCCTCGACGCCAAGCGCTATGACGTGGTGATCAATCAGGTCGGCATCACCGAAGAGCGCCAGAAGAAGTATGACTTCTCCGAGCCCTATATTGCCTCCAAGGCCGTCTTGATCGTCAAGGCCGACAATGACAGCATCAAGGCGTTTGCCGATTTGAGCGGCAAGACGGCGGCACAGTCGCTGTCCAGCAATTTCGGCAAGCTCGCGCAGGCATCCGGCGCTGAACTCGTTGGCACCGATGGTTTTGACCAGTCGATCCAGCTGGTGCTGACCGGGCGCGCCGACGCTACCATCAATGACAGCCTTTCCTTCCTCGACTTCAAGAAGCACAAGCCCGATGCACCGGTGAAGATTGCCGCCGAACAGGCCGACGCCGAATATTCTGGCGTGATACTGCGCAAGGGCGAAACAGAGCTCCAGGACGCCATCAACAAGGCTTTGACCGACATCAAGGCTGACGGCACCTATGAGGCGATTTCGCAGACATATTTCGGCGCCGACGTCTCCAAATAAGCGACACCCGTCATTGAAGCGGGACGGTATCGAACCGATCCGCCAATCGCTATAGTTTGATCCGCTCGGAGCGACACAAAGCGCTTCGAGCGGATCGTTTCATTCGAGGATCAGATCTTGCCCGCCTGGCTTCAACTCATGCTGGATTCACTCCAGCCACTCTTGTGGGCGGGTCTGGTCTTCACCATTCCGCTGACCCTCTTGTCTTTTGTGCTCGGTCTCGCGCTCGGGCTTGCGGTTGCCGTTGTCCGCCTCTTCGGGCCGAAGCCGTTGGTCGCAGCCGCGCGTTTCTACGTCTGGGTGATCCGCGGCACGCCGCTTCTTGTGCAGCTCTTCGTGATTTTCTACGGCCTGCCAAGCCTCGGCATCTTGCTGGACGCCTTTCCGGCAGCTCTGATCGGCTTCACCTTGAATGTCGGCGCCTATACGTCCGAAATCATCCGCGCAGTGATCGCTTCGGTCCCGCGCGGGCAATGGGAGGCCGCCTATTCCATCGGCATGAGCTGGGGACAGGCCATGCGCCGGACCATTCTGCCGCAGGCGGCGCGCGTTGCCGTGCCACCGCTGTCCAATACCTTCATCTCCCTGGTGAAAGACACCTCGCTCGCGGCCGCCATCACCGTGCCCGAACTCTTCCAGACCGCGCAGCGTATAGTCGCCACGACTTACGAGCCCCTGATCCTCTACATCGAGGCCGCCCTCATCTACCTCGCCATGAGTTCAGTCCTCTCGGCCTTGCAGGTTCGGCTGGAGAAGCGCTTTGCCCGGTATGGCGGCTTTCTGGAGGCCCGGACATGATCGAATTATCCCATATCGAAAAGCGCTTTGGCGACAATGTCGTGCTGAAAGACATCAGCGTCACGATCGCAGAAGGCACCGTGACCGCCCTTGTCGGCCCATCCGGCGGCGGCAAGAGCACGCTGCTGCGTTGCATAAACCTCCTGGAAACACCGACCTCCGGCACGATCCGTCTCGGAGACGAAACCATTCAATTCAAGCCGGGGCAGAAGACAGGCTGGGACGCGACACAGCGCCTGCGTCGCCAGACCGGCATGGTGTTTCAGAATTTCCAGCTTTTCCCGCACCAGACAGCGATCGAAAACGTGATGGAAGGACTGGTCACTGTGCTCAAATGGCCGAAGGAGAAAGCAAGGCTCCACGCGGCAGAGCTGCTGCAGAAAGTCGGCATGGCGCACAAAGCCGATGCCTGGCCAGCCACGCTTTCGGGCGGCCAGCAGCAGCGCGTCGCAATCGCCCGTGCACTTGCGCCCTCGCCGCGTGTCCTTCTCTGCGACGAACCGACATCGGCGCTTGACCCGGAACTGGCGGAAGAGGTCGTCGAAGTGCTGAGCAGGCTTGCGCGGGAAGGGACAACCATGATCATGGCGACCCACGACCTCAGGCTTGCCTCGCGCGTTGCCGATCAGGTGCTGTTCCTTGATGGTGGGTTGATCGTCGAGAGCGGCGCTCCTAAAACGATCTTCCAGTCACCGGAACGCGATCGCACCAAGAAATTTATCTCGTCCCTCAGCGCCAGCCACAGCTATGACATCTGAAGGGCGCAGAGAATTGCGGCATTATGGAGCAAGTGCCACAAGATGCCGACGAACCCTGAACTCCTCAATCCTGGAGATTTGTAGTTACGAGGTTCATACCCCATGCGTGATTCCAGCGCGGCGGAGAGCACGGCGCGAAGGACAACCTTCTCAAAGATTAGCCGTCACGATCAGGAGTGAGAAGTTTTTGCCAGTCGTGCAACAGCTTTAGGGTCAGAAGCCTGCTTGTGCAGCGCGTCCCAGTCGTCAGGCGGGTTGCCGTCGTCCAGCATCCCCTTGAAGACTTTGTAGGCGTCCGTTCTGGAACCGTAAGTCCACAAGCTGTTCTCGTCGTTTACCCAAGCGAAGATGATGACCTTGCTGGCGCTGTTATAGCGGAAGAAGAGCCGGAAACGGCCGTAGCCGAACTTAGCGCGAAACCAGTGCTTGCGATCATCGCCAAGCGTGGAGCCTTGGCGGTAGATCGCAGCTGTCGGGTCCGCCGGGACCGTGACGGTGACGGTGACGAGCTGGACCAAGGCCGCGAGCAGCTTGGCGTCGGCAGATTTTTGATAGTCCTTCGGTTTCTTCGTCTTGAGCGCCTCGACCGTCTCGATCAGCCTTTCCCACTGATCGAGGAAAAGAGGGTGTGAGAAGACGGTCCAGCCATTGATCTTCAGCATGTCAGATCGAGACGTCCCCCTCGATCTCGGCATCGAGATCGACCGTCATGCCTGCGATTAGGGCATTTGCCCGGTCAAGCAAGGACTTCGGAAACGGTAGGACCGATTTCTCGGGATGTTTGGCCATATCCCTCGCGAGAAATTCGAGAAAACGGTCGATCACGGGATCGGCGATTTCTTCAACCTCGGCCTTCTGGACATACACACGGCCCTGCTCATCAACGAAAAAGGTAATGCGCGCCCCATAGTCAACATCCAACGCCTGCCGAACGGACTTCGGTATGGTGGTCTGTCCCTTGGCGTGATGGTGCTATGTTCTTTCAGTAGCGCTCCCATGACGAGCCTCCATATAATCAGTCGAGCAGAATGCAAGGAATATTCCTTACCGTGTCAACCACTGCCTACGACCTCCATACGCACTACCTCCAAGCCTGCCCAGAGATAACATCAACTACGTTCTCAATCTTGTGGCTTGCTCCATATTGCCGGAGAATTGCCAGCCGAACAATGGTTACCAGGCCAACTCCCTATGCCACTTCGGTGGCCGATTTAAATTAGGCCTGCACCCATAAACCGGGAGTGCAAATCGGTTTTGCATTGCTCCACTGAAGCGTTGATTTGGAGGCTTCTCAGGACCCGTTACCGGTTTGATCTCACCGATTTAGAATGGACTGTGACCCAGCCCTTGTTTCCTAACAATCCGCCTGGGGTGTCGCGGGTCGACGACCGGTGGTGATCAACGGCATCTTGTGGCGGCTCCAGACAGGATGTTCGTGATGCTTGGTCTGCCCGCCACTACTGGCGTTGAAGCGGGCCTGTTCTGGCGCGGTGACACGGTGGCTCGAGAAAATTCTACCTTTGAGGCCCGCTAATTGGCGGAGACTACCCGTCCCCACACCTCCCCCGCACAACACGAACTATGACCCAAACACCCCCAGTCCTGACGGTCAATGTAGTAAGTCCAATGGCAATTCAGCGGGCTTGCACTCCTCAAGCCACAAATCACGCCCTTCGAAGGAGTGAAATCGATATTGGATAAAGCATCACAAAAATTCTTCGATGTACTTTTCGACATCAAATTGCATTGGCGACGATGATATGATATCTAAAACGATATAAAAAAATAAAGACGATGCAGAAATAAACATCTATGAAATATGAAACCCAAGAGATCGCGAACCGACTGCGCGAAGCCAGAGAAGCCAAGCACCTCAGCCAACGCGAGTTGAGCCGGTTAGCTGGCGTCCCGCAAGCGCAGATTTCGCGGATCGAATCCAACAACGTTGATTTACGCCTATCGAGCCTTGTGGCGATCACCAGTGCGCTTGATCTGGAGATCGCCTTGGTACCACGCAAGGCGATGCCTGCGATCAAATCGATCACGCGCCAAACGACCGATCGCACCGTGATCCAACCGCCGGCGATCGGCAAAGAATTGAAGCAACTACAACAGGCAATCCGCGCCCTTCAGATCGAAGCGCCGACGCTTCCAGAGCTGGATGACCTACGCAAAGCCACAGTGTCCATCCAGCGCCGGCAAATCGATACGCGGTTCTTGGACAATCTCCGCTCCCTGCGGCATACCATTGAACGTGCAAATATCACGGAGCAGTGGAAGGGCATATTCGAAGCGGCCAACAGCATGAAAGTGCTCCGCAACCAGATAGCCCATTTCGCGCCGACAAGCGAACAACGCAGCGCCAACCGTCCAGCCTACTCCTTAGATGAGGAGGACGACGATGCCTGATGTCTCTGTGCTCAGCGTACGCCTCTATGGCGAAGAAATCGGTGCGATCACCTATGTCGGAGCCGAAAAGACGCTTTTCGCCTTTAGCGATGCCTATGTGGAAAACCCGGAAAGGCCGACCCTCGGCCTTCAGTTCAAGGATGGCTTCGGCGAGCTGATCACGGATTTCCGGCCATACAAAATCAAGCTGACGCCCTACTTCTCGAACCTTCTGCCAGAGGGTCATCTGCGCCGGTACTTGGCTGATAAAGCAGACATCCATATTGACCGCGAGTTCTTTCTCTTGTGGGTGCTCGGGCAGGACTTGCCCGGCGCCATCACCGTCGTCCCGGCAGACGGCGCAGACTGGCCGGACGAGGCACACAACGTCTTGGAAGGGAAAGCTGCGAGAGAAGCCGCCGAAGATGCCATGCGCTTTTCATTGGCGGGTGTGCAGCTCAAATTCTCGGCAGCTCAAAGCGCCAGCGGCGGGTTGACTATTCCCACAACCGGCGTCGGCGGCAATCGGATTGTAAAACTGCCCTCTCGGGAATTTCCAAACGTCCCGGAAAACGAATTTTCGATGATGAGCCTTGCCAGGCTGGTAGGGATCAACGTGCCCGCAATCGGGCTGATTGATGTGCGATCGATCGGCAATCTGCCGGACGGGATCGAGAAGATCGGACAGCAGGCCTTCGTCATTGAACGCTTTGACCGCAACGATGATGGCAGCGTCACGCATATCGAGGATTTTGCGCAGGTCTTTAACGTCTATCCCGAGGACAAGTACAAGAAGGCCAGTTACCGCAATCTCATATCAGTGATCGCGTCTGAATCCGATCAGGATGATGTGGCCGAATTCATCCGTCGCCTGACGTTCAATGTCCTGATCGGCAACGGCGACATGCACCTAAAAAACTGGTCGCTCATCTATCCTGATCGCCGAAACGCCCGCCTCGCTCCGGCCTATGACTTCGTATCCACTATCCCGTATATCGCGAACGACAAGTCCGCGCTGACTTTCAGCCGGACGAAAGAGTTCGCCGGATTTACGTTGGACGAGCTGGCCCATCTATCTGCAAAAGCCAACCTGCCCCGGAAACTCGTGATCGACACAGCCAAGCAAACCGTCGCGCTATTTATGGAACGATGGGAGACCGAGAAGAAAAATCTTCCCCTGCACCAAGATTTTGTCGAGACCATCGACAAGCATCTTGCGACTTTATCGATTGTCACCGGCAAGGAGTGAAAGTATGCGGCCTAAGCCGCATCCTACTGGGAGAAAACACACCAGACAGCAGGCCGCCTCTTGCATGCCGACGGTACACCCCTCAACCGAGCGAGCCGCTTAAAGCGCGCTCAACTGTGGGCAAGCCACCCATGCAGCCAGTGGAAAAGCAGCATCGCTGCCGCATTGCAACGCGACACAGAGGCATCTGTCTCCACCTCAGACGTAGAAACTGTGTCAATCACGCCGCGAAACAGTTCAAAATGCCCCGCCATTAACTTAGTCGCCGTTTATTCATTGACTTTTCGTTAATCATGCGGCTCTTTTCTTGGGTGCGGTGCAATATAGTTATATATTCCTCAAACGCAGGGGGTACCGATGAAACTGAAATCACTAGCCCTGGCAGCGGCATTGTCCGTCGCCGGGATCAACACAGCCCATGCCGACATCGCATCTGATCTCGGCATTTATGGCAATGTGGGCACGACATTCTTTTCGAGCCTGCCGAGCTATGCAGCCTTCTACTCCGCCCTGACATCCTATGACTACGGAAGTATTTATGGGTTCTTCGGGCCGGCAACATCGACAACCGTTGGCGTCGTTCCAGGAACAAGCAACCTTTGGTCTGCCCTCCTTGAATTCAACACGTCTACTTCGACGGTTTATTCCAACGGCTTTGTCGTCAATACCGCTGGCCAGACGGTAACACCGGTGCCTGGCCCGGAAGCGGGCGCCGGTCTCGGCGCGCTGGCAATGGGCGGCATGGCTTTCTGGATGGCCCGCCGCCGCAAGCAGCAGCCTATCGCTGCCTGATTGCGGCGTCCCATGCAAATGACACCGGAAGAGGCTCCCTTCGGGGGGCCTTTTTTGCATGCACGATATCAATCGGCATAAGATCGAAAAGCTCACCGCACCTGATTTGGCCGTGACATGGCAGTGCAATGCTGTCGCAACCTGCGTTGTTGCATGGAAAACCGAAACCTCACTCCTGGAAAATCGACAAGAACGAGTGATGACGCAAAAAAGGTGAGGGTTTTTGACCGCTTCGGAAAGAGTGCTCGACCGGACGCCGGAACACCGGCGCTGGTGACGAGCGCGCTGACCTTGTTATCCAGAGGCTTTCGTACTTATTTTGGTAGCTTCCTCCTCTGGACAGCAGTAAGGGATACGGCAACGCCTACCCGGACCGCGCATAGGCTGAGCATTGGCCCTGCGGTGATCCGCCTACCTGTCGGGGCATTCGATCAGCTCGTGAAACGCTCGATCTGATCGTGGAAGCAGGCGTTTTCAACGCGCCAGGTGGTTACCGTCCCCACGGCAACCGGGACGCGAACGATCGTTCGGACCCAGTAACCGATCCCGCAAGTACACTATTCTATCTCTAAATATTATACGGCTGCATCCGAAACCTAAATATTTACGGATTAACTTTGTTCGTCTCTACCTAGCCCGTCACATAGACTCGCACCAACATTCGTGTGAATTGTACTGAGTGCGGTGTATTATAGAGGGGAGGATAACCCATGAGAAAGAAATACCTTGCTGTCGCTGCGGCAATGATGCTGACATCAGCGGCACCCACGGCATTCGCAGCTACGGTGGAAACCGTTGCAGGAAGCGAGTACGGACCTGTTACCATCAACAAAAACACGACCCTGCTTTCGACGCTTCTGTTCAAAGTTACCGAAGATATCGACTACATTTTTTCGGGTGTCGTGAGCAAGACAGCCAATGCCGGAGAGGGTCGCTATTTGACGGCATCGCTGCTCGATTCCGTGGGGCAAGCGGTATCCGGCGCAGTGTTTACCATCCACGCGAACCCTTCCAGCGACGTGGACAAGACCTTTACCTCGGGTCTGCTGCATCTCGCTGAAGGCTGGTACCAGATTGCGTTCACCTACCATGGCTCAGGCAATGCTGTGTACACCGGAACCAGTGCATCATTGACGCACACGGTCCAAGCCGTGCCAGGTCCGGAAGCCGGGGCTGGCCTCGGCGCACTTGCCATGGGCGGCATGGCATTCTGGCTCCAACGTCGTCGCAAGACAGCGACGACCGCGGCATAAGCGACGCAAAATTGTGGCTTGACTGGGGGCTCCGAAACGGAGCCCCTTTTTTCAGAAGGGACAAAACTAGGCGCAAAAGAGGATACGGCATCAGAGTTTGGGCAACCGGCCTTCTGATTGGCACGTGTCAATGACACCTCCCCCTTACACTGCAGCAAGCCCCCACCCTGTACGACAGATCAATATGCAATCACTCGCCCAATGCACATGTCGAGATTAACGCATCCACTTCGCCGAAACCAAAATATAGCCGTGGCAAGCGGCTAGAAAATGTGCAGGCCTTATCCATTTTGGCCAATATATATGCACACCCCAAAACATTGCGAAATATAGATTATCTGATTATGCACGTTCAGACATGACAATATTTCACAGATCGATACAAAACATATGTCACATTCGCAAAATGGTAGTAAATCTCCATTAAAGCGAGGCGACGATTAAAGCACGAATAACAATTAGATCCTCCAGGAGGAATGTGTGGTTCAACCGAATAAGCTCCGCAAAGCAGTTTTCCCCGTCGCCGGTCTTGGCACTCGCTTCCTTCCCGCCACCAAGGCTGTGCCGAAGGAAATGCTGACGGTTGTCGACAAGCCGGTCATTCAATACGTGGTCGACGAGGCGATCGAGGCGGGCATCGAGCATTTTGTCTTCGTCACCGGGCGCGGCAAGGCTGTCATCGAAGACTATTTCGACATCCAGTTCGAACTTGAGCAGACCCTGAAGTCGCGCAACAAGAACGCCGAGCTTTCGCTGCTCGAATCGCTGCAGTTGACCGCGGGCCAGACAAGTTTCACGCGTCAGCAGGAGCCGCTTGGTCTCGGTCACGCGGTCTGGTGTGCCCGCGATATCGTCGGTCACGAGCCCTTTGCACTGCTTTTGCCGGACATGATCATGCGCGGCGAGAAGGCCTGCCTGAAGGGCATGGCCGAACTTTACGAGAAAACCGGCGGCAATATCGTGGCCGTCGAGGAATGCACGCCGGATCAGGCGCATAAATACGGCATCGTCGGTGTCGGCGAGGCGCTCGAAGGCGGCTTCAAGATCACGGAAATGGTCGAAAAGCCGGCCAAGGGTACGGCGCCTTCGAACTTCTTCATCAACGGCCGCTATATCCTGCAGCCTGAGATCTTCGATATTCTGTCGACGCAGGAACGTGGCGCCGGCAATGAAATCCAGCTGACCGACGGCATGCTAAAACTTGCCAAGGACCAGTCGTTTTCCGGCTATCACTTCAAGGGCCAGACGTTTGACTGCGGCGCCAAGGACGGTTTCATCCTGGCCAACGTATCGTTTGCGATCGAGCGTCCCGACATCCGCCCGGCGATCGAGGAGCAGCTGAAAGCGCTGCTTTCCGCCTTGAAGTAAACTGCAGATCACAGTGCGCCGGGCCAAGGCCTTGCGCACTGATTGCTCGGCTCGAGCCACTCCCAGCTCCCGGTTACAGCGTCTTTGGTTGTACATTCCACCAAAGACGCTGGCCATACCATCGTTTGCAGACTGCCCAGTTCCCGTAATCGAGCCTTCTGGGCAATCGATCGACTACAATACCACGTGCCTCTCCGTGTACATGGATACGACCATCGTCGTGCCTTTAAAACGAGTACCGATCCGACAAGAAACGCACGCTGCCGGCCCACCGACCGATCGGTTTTCCTGGTGACCAACGCTCTTCGGGGGTGATGTTTTGCCTCATGCCTACGGAAGTCATTCACGCCAAAATTTACCTTTGATGCGAGCCGTCACACATGCGGGGCCCGTAAAGATGGTCGACCGGCACCCCGTAGATCATCAAACCAGTCACCCATGCTTGACAAATTCCCTTAACCGCTTGAGTTCATTGTGACGTTTTGGTCCCTTCGGGCTGATCACGACTACTTTTTGGATCTGAAACCACGTCGGCTGTCGACACCACCAATTGAGCCATGCAGGAAATGGATACCCACGATCTTTTTTTCTTTCTTCCTTCGACAATTTTCACCATTTTGGCGTTTTCTTTTCTCCTTCTTTGGCGGCTGAAGCTTTCGTCCTCATGGCAATGGGCAGCCGGCTTTGCACAGACGGCAGCTGGATTTGCTCTGTCTTCGTTCCCGATCGAGCCCACATTCGATCAATTCGTTTCTGGCCTCCTGTATACCAGCGCTGCCTATTGTTATGGCAGTGCAATCCTCATTCATTTCTCCTCGGACCTCATGCAACGGGTCCGTCGTGCCATAGCTCTCGGGTTTATAGGACCACATATCTATCTCGTCCTGGTCCAGCCCAGCCTTCGGCTCGACCTCTTCCTCATCGAGATGGTGTTTGCCCTTCTTACTGGCCTCGTAGTGCTGAAGGCGAGAAAACTGACCTCTACGACCGCCGACCAGTTCCTGCTTTTTGCGACGGTACTCGTCGTTGTGGATTGCCTTGTCCGCGGCATCGTATTCACCTTCATCTATCCGACCAGCGAGCAGATGGGAGATTTCGTTCAGTCCGCCTACAATATCTCCGCACATGTAACGACGATCACTCTGTGTCTGATTTTCCCGTTTGCTGCGATTGCTGCCATGGCCACCGTAGCGCTTGATCAGCATAAACACGCGGCAGCGCGGGACCCCTTGACCAACCTGCTGAACCGGCGCGGCTTCCAGCAGGCCGTGATGGATGCCAGCACCGGAGGGAGAACCTTAGGCTCGATCATTCTTTTGGACATCGATCACTTCAAGAAAATCAACGACAATCTCGGTCACGCGGCAGGCGACAAAGTTATCGTGCAGATTGCGCGTCGACTCGAGAGCCTGACCGACGAGCGCGTCGTTGTCGGACGCTTTGGCGGAGAAGAGTTCGTTATATTTCTGAACGGTGCAGACGAGGGCGAAGCCATGCAGTGGGCTGAGATTGCTCGGCAGCACATAAGGTTGGGATGGCATGATCAAGGCTTCAAAGTCGCAGTCACAGCCAGTTTTGGTATTAGCGAGGTGGAACAGTCCAAAGAAGCATTGGAACTCGCGATCCGACACGCAGACAAAGCCCTGTATAGGGCGAAACTTGAAGGACGGGACCGGATCGCTTGCGCATCCTCGTCAGCCCGTAGCGAAACCGGCGTAGCCGCCACTGCATAGCGACGCCGCGCAACGGGATATTTATTGCCGATGCATCACGCGGCTCCAGACATATCCTCAAACTGCGGAAGAACTTTTCGCAGCAGCCACAGCGGCGCCGGTACCTACAAAATCGACTATATTCAAGGCGGGATCCATCTCGCTCCCGTCAAGTCAAGATCATGTCCCCTTGTCCCGACGGGATGAGCTATATTGAGGCCGTGCGAAATCACGTGGCCGCTCCAACTTGTGAAGAGCCCCCCCAATGTGACAGAATTGGATGAGGCCGGAACTTCGTTCAGTGTGACGGTCTGGCAACGATACCTGGAGCATCCGGCGAAAACAGAATCGCCTTTGATGCTCTGCTTCTTTATTTTTACGCAATTCCGGACGCAAAACCGGTTCCCACATTTGCTGGAATTGTTTTAGACAAGAGGTTGCGATGTACATATCGAAAACGCCATCGTGTCTTCTACTGCGTGATGCTGCCCAAACAGACAACACGCGTCCGCGCTCAAGGCAACCAGCAGCAACGCCGCAGACGTCGTGCCGGTGAGCCGACCGAGCCAGCTTTTCTTGCCTACTTCACCACTCGGCGGCGTCTCGACTGTCGTTGCGTCCGCAGGTGGCGCCGCGACGATTTCACCAAACTTCGCGAAAAAGTCGCCTGCCAGCTTCTTGGCGGTGCTATCGATCAGACGGCTGCCCATTTGCGCCAGCTTGCCACCGATCTCAGCCGCGACCGTATAGTGCAATATGGTTGCGTCACCGTCGGGTTCCAGCGTCACCTTGGCACTTCCCTTGGCAAATCCAGCCATGCCACCGGACCCCTCGCCGGAGATCGTATAACCATTCGGAGGATCGAGATCGGAAAGCAAGACTTTACCGGCAAAACTCGCCTTGACCGGACCGATACGCAAAGTGACCTTGGCGACCATCTCTGTGTCGGATGTCTTTTCAATGCTGTCGCATCCCGGAATACACTGGCGAAGCACATCGACGTCGTTCAGTCCGGCAAAAACAGTCTCCCGCGAGGCCTCGATACGCTGTGACCCGTTCATATCCATCTTGTCTCTCCCGCTCCCGATATCTTGTCATATTTTCTTTTAACGTTTGGTCATTCTCTGCCCGCGTCGGCGAACTTCGATCATTTCCGCGACAATCGAAAAGGCAATCTCATCCGGCGTGATGGCCCCCAGATCGAGGCCCGCAGGTGAACGTATCTCATTCATTGGCTCTGTTGCGATCCCTGACGCCTCAAGATCATGGCGCAGCGCGGCAAACTTTTTCCTCGAGCCGACAAACCCAGTATAGCGCGCTGGGGCGCCGAGAACAGCCTTTAACGCTGCGCTGTCGCCACGGCCCTGTGTGGCAATAACGATGAAGTCGCCAGAATTGTGATCGGCAGGAATATCGAATCCGTCAATCGAGCGGTCGACACCGCCAAAATCAGCTTGATCTGCCAGAGGCGCACATAGCGTGACGAAAAAACCCATGCGGCGGCCGATGTCGGCAAGTGCCACGGCCACCGGCGAAGCACCGAGAATGATGAGATTGGGCCGCGGCAAAACCGGCTCGACAAATACATCCATCGTACCCTGGCTCGGGCACATGTTGCGAGCATAGACAATTCCGTCTTTAAACTCCCCCGGCTTCACATGGTTCACATCCAGCAGATCCTCCGGCTGGATGCTGACCAGCCGCGGCTGGCCATCGCGGATCGCGTCGCATGCAGCCCTCAGCACAGCCCCCTTGGCACAGCCGCCACCGATCCAGCCGGCGGACATGCTGCCATCAGCCAGAACAATCGCTTTCGCACCGGCCTTTGCGGCAGTGACCGAGACCGTTCGCACTACGGTGGCGATTGCGAAAGGTTCACCGCGTGCCCTCGCTTCGCTGACCAGGTCAAGAATGTCGTGTGGAGCCTGCATGATCAGATCCTCGCGAGATAGGGTTCAAGTGCGACAAGGCTCTCGAGATTATGAGCCGGCGCGAACAGATCGACATAAGGCAGCGCCGCCTTCATGCCGGCCGCCTCCGGTGCGTAATCCTGCCAACCGATCATCGGATTGAGCCAGACGATCCGTCGGCAACGCTGACGCAGAACTTTCATTTCCCCAGCCAGAATAGAGGATGGGCCTGTGTCGTAACCATCGGAGACGATCATAACGCAGGTCCGCGAATGAATGCAGCGTTTGGCATGCCAGCGATTAAAGGTGGCAAGACTGTCACCGATCCGCGTACCGCCCCCAACACCCTCGGCGATCAGCGACATGCGTTGCATCGCCCGCTCGGGATCGCGCTCACGCAGGGCCGGCGACACATGGATCAAGCGGGTGTGAAAAATAAAAGCCTCAGCTTGGCGAAATGCGTCCAGCACGCCATGCATGAAGCGCAAAAACACTGCTGAATAAAGGTTCATCGAACCCGATGCGTCCAGCAGCACTACCAGCCTGAGCGGCTTGTCCTTGCGCCGGCGATGGACCAGGTCGATCGGAGTACCGCCATGCGCAACGCTCTTGTGGATGGTGCGCCGCAGATCGAGGCGCTGGCCGGTATGCCTTGCCCGCATCCGCCGCGTCAGCCGCGCCCGCATGCGACGCGCCAGCCGTGCGGCCAGATCATGAGCGGCGGCCAGATCGTCCGGATCGGTCAGGTGGCGAAAATCTGTCTTGGTCAGCAATTCGGTGCGCGAGGCGCCCTCGCGCTTGGACTGGCCGACCTCGGCCTCCTCGCTGCCTTCGCCACGCTGCACATGGTCGGCATTCTGGTTGTCGCCCAGGCCGCGGTTGCCGGCCGCAACGGCCTGCAACCCGTTGGGCGCCTTCTGCGGCGCGCCAGACATTCGGGTGGCCGACTTCATGCCGCGGCCCGTCCACCAGGCGTCAAAAATCTCGTCGAATTTCTGCCAGTCCGAATGACGGCTGCAGAACAGTGCCCTGAGGGCCGGCCGGAACTGCGACGGACGCGCAGCACTCGCGCCGCTCATGACACCAAGTGCATCCCGCGTCTCGGCCAGGCCGATCACGAAGCCATTGTCGCGCAGGACAGCGACAAAGCCCGAAAGCTTGACCCGCATCATTTCGCCGAGATCTGAATCCATCTTTCGCAATGCACTCATATCACGCCACCTTACCCAGCAGCCGGTCGGTGACTTGGCGTGTCATTCGCGCCTTGTCTTCGGCTGTCTTGATCAGGCACATCAACGTTTCGAACACCGCCTCCGGTTCATCGCGGAGGTGGCGAATCTCAAGCCCCGAAAGCGTCGCGGCCCAATCCAGTGTCTCGGCAACGCCCGGCGCCTTGCGCAGTTCTTCTTTGCGGATCAGGCCGACCATGCCGGCGATCTGCAACGCCAGCGCCGTATCGATCTCAGGCAGTCGCGACAGGATGATGCGCGCCTCGCGATCGACATCAGGGAAATCGACATAGTGATAGAGGCAGCGGCGGCGTAGCGCATCAGAGAGCTCGCGCGTGCCGTTCGAGGTCAGGATCACCAAGGGAATGGTCCGCGCCGTGATCGTACCGAGTTCAGGGATCGACACCTGGAAATCCGACAGCAATTCCAGCAGGAAGGCCTCGAATTCCTCGTCGGCGCGGTCAACCTCGTCGATCAGCAGTACAGGCGATTTCGCCTGGCGGATCGCTGCCAGCAAAGGCCGCTCAAGCAGGTATTTCTCGGAAAAGATCGCTTCCTCGACCTCGTCGGCGTTCAGCCCTTCGCGCGCCTTGATCGCCAGCAATTGCCGTTGGTAGTTCCATTCATAGAGCGCCGAACTCTGGTCCAGCCCCTCGTAGCATTGCAACCGGATCAGCTTGGTATCGCGCGCCAGCGAAAGCGCGCGGGCCACCTCGGTCTTGCCGACCCCCGCCTCGCCCTCCAGCAGCAGCGGCCGCTTGAGGCTGTCCATTAGCCACAGCGCGGTGGCCAGCTCGCGGTCGGGAACATACCCGACCGCAGCCATCTCTGTGGCAATCCTGTCCTGTGGAAGCGTGATCGCCATGCTCTGTCCAACCTTACGCGTGCAGGCCTAGTCGCTCGCCCACCTTCCAAAGACGCCACGCATCGTGCGGCATCTGGATGTGACCAGCGTCGAGGAAGGCATAGGCGTCGTTGACCGCATTGGAGAAACACGGCACGCCGCCGACATGCGGGCTTTCGCCAACGCCCTTTGCACCGATCGGGTGATGCGGCGATGGCGTGACGGTGAAGTCGGTTTCCCATTTCGGCGTCTCGACCGCGGTCGGCAGGAAGAAGTCCATGAAGGATGCGCCCATGACATTGCCCATCTCGTCGTAGCGGATCTCCTGGCCCATGGCGCAGGCAAACGCCTCGGTCAGTCCACCATGCACCTGGCCCTCGATGATCATTGGATTGATGCGGGTGCCGCAATCGTCGAGCGCATAGAAGCGCCGTGTTTTGGCAACGCCGGTGTCGACATCGATATCCATGACGCAGAAATAGGCGCCGAACGGATAGGTCATGTTGGGCGGCTCATAGTAGTTCACAGCTTCCAGGCCCGGCTCCATGTTCGGTGGGGGAGCATTATAGGCGGACCAGGCGATCTCCTTCATCGTCTTGAACTTTTCCGGCAGACCCTTGACCCGGAACCGGTCGACATCCCATTCCAGATCGCCCTCGTGCACTTCCAGCATATGTGCGGCGATCATCTGCGCCTTGGCCTTGATCTTGCGGGCCGCGACGGCTGTGGCAGCGCCTGCAACCGGGGTAGAGCGCGACCCATAGGTGCCGAGACCATAGGGCGCCGTGTCGGTATTACCCTCTTCGATCATGATGTCATCGGCGGGAATGCCGAGCTCGGTAGCGATGATCTGGGCATAAGTCGTCTCATGCCCCTGCCCCTGGCTCTTGGTGCCCATGCGGGCAATAATCGAGCCGGTCGGGTGGATGCGGATCTCGGCGGAATCAAACATCGCGATGCCGAGGATGTCACAATTCTTGGCGGGGCCCGCCCCGACGATCTCGGTGAAGAATGAGATGCCGACGCCCATGATCTCGCGGGTCTCGCCACGCTTGAAGGCTTCGCGTTTGGCCGCCTGTTCCTCGCGCAACTGCTTGTAGCCGATAGCGTCCATCGCCTTCTGCATGGCCGTGTGATAATCGCCGCTGTCATATTCCCAGCCCAGCGCCGAGTGATAGGGAAACTGTTCGGCCTTGATGAAGTTCTTAATACGCAATTCGGCCGCATCCATGCCCAGCTTCTGAGCCAGCACTTCCACAGCCCGCTCGATGGCAAACACCGCTTCGGTCACCCGAAACGAGCAGCGATAGGCAACGCCGCCGGATGCCTTGTTGGTATAGACGCCATCGACGGCCAAGTGCGCCACCGGGATATCGTAGGAACCGGTGCAGATATTCATGAAGCCGGCCGGCCATTTCGATGGATCGGCGCAGGCATCGAAGGCGCCGTGGTCGGCGAGCACATGCACGCGCATGGCGAGGATCTTGCCTTCCTTGGTGGAGGCCAGTTCGGTGGTCATGTGATAGTCGCGGGCAAAAGACGTGGTGGAGAGATTTTCCATCCGGTCTTCGACCCATTTGACCGGCACGCCGAGCACGATGGAACCGACCACCGAGCAGACATAACCGGCATAGGCGCCGACCTTGTTGCCAAAACCGCCGCCGATATCCGGCGCAATGACGTGAATCTTGTGTTCCGGCAGGCCGGAGATCAGCGACACCACGGTGCGGATGACATGCGGCGCCTGGAAGGTGCCCCAAAGCGTCAACTCACCCTTGACCTTGTCGAAGGATGCCAGTGACTGGCAGGTTTCCAGCGGCGACGGATGGGTACGGTGATCGACCAGCATTTCCTTGATTGTGACATCCGCATTGGCAAACACATCATCGGTTGCCTGCTTGTCGCCGATCATCCATTCGAAGATGTGGTTGGGGTGTTTGCGCGGCCCATGCGCGCCGACCATCTTGTCCTGGATGTCTCCGCGCAGGATTGGGGCGTCGGCATCCATCGATTTGAACGGATCGACGATGCACGGCAGCGCCTCATAGACAACGTCGACCAGTTCGGTGGCATCAGAGGCGATATAGCGATCCTCGGCGATGACAAAGGCAACTTCCTGGTTCTGGAACAGCACCTTGTGTTCGGCCAGCACCGCCTGCACATCGCCGGCCAAGGTCGGCATGTAATGCAGTCCCAGCGGCTTGAGGTCGGCGGCGGTCAGTACCGCGACCACGCCGGGCAAGGCCTTGGCCCTGGAGGTGTCGATGCTGACGATACGGGCATGCGCATGCGGCGAACGGACGAAATCGCCGAACAGCATGCCCGGCAGCTTGATGTCGTCAACGTAATTGCCTTTACCTTGAGTGAAACGAATGTCTTCGACGCGCTTGCGCTTGCAGCCCATGCCCTGCAGCTTTTCTGTGCGCTCGGCGCGATCGATGTCGACCTTGACTTGCTCGTTCATTCTGCCGCCTCCAGATAAGGTGTTCCATTGATCTTGGCCGCCGCATACTGGATGGCCTTGACGATGTTGACGTAACCCGTGCAACGACAGAGGTTGCCGGCGATGCCGTGACGGATCTCGTCCTCGGTTGGGTTGGCATTTTCCTGCAGCAGGCGATGCGCGCGGAGAATCATGCCCGGCGTGCAGTAGCCGCATTGCAGGCCATGCATCATGCGGAATCCCTCCTGCAGAGCACTCAGCGTGCCATCGGGATTGGCGACGCCTTCGATTGTGGTAATGGAAGCGCCATCGGCCTGCACGGCGAACGTCATGCAGCTTTTGACCGACATGTCGTCCATATCGACCGTGCAGGCGCCACAATGGCCCGTATCGCAGCCGATATGCGCACCGGTGAGGTTCTGCTGCTCACGCAAAAAATGGATCAGCAAGGTGCGCGGCTCGACCAGAGCTTCGACAGTCTTGCCGTTGATGGTGACTTTGATATGCGATTTGGTCATTGTTTCCCCCTCAAGCGGTGGCGCGGGCGCGGGCCCGCTCAAGCGCGCGGCGCAGCATGACGCCCGCCATCTTGGTGCGATATTCTGACGGTCCGCGCATGTCGGACGCCGGATTGGTGATCGCTTCGGCAGCAGTCACGGCCCGGTCGATGGTCGCAGCGTCTAGTGTTGTGCCGGTGAGGATCAGGCTGGCCTCTGCCGCCCAAAGTGGCGTCTCGGACACATTGGTCAGGCCGATCGAGGCGCTGGTGCAGGTCCCGACAGCCATGGTTACGATCACCGCGGCGGCCGCGGTCGCATAGTCGCCGACCTTGCGCTTGAGCTTTTCATAGGCATAACCGTGGCCGGCCGGTGGGATGGGAATGCGCACAGCAGTGAGAATTTCACCTGCAGCAAGGGCAGTCTCATAGGCGCCAAGATAGAACTCGCGGGCCGGAACTTCGCGCGTACCGGTGACACCCGTCAACGCATAGCGCGCGTTCAGACACTGCATCAGCGCCGGCATATCATTGCCTGGATCACCATTGGCGCAATTGCCGCCGATCGTGCCTTTGTAGCGGATTTGCGGATCGGCAATCATCAGCGCCGTCTCGCGAACGATCGGCACAAGCTCGGCCAGAAGCGGCGACGAGATCAACGCATGCTGGGTGGTCATCGCGCCGATGACAATCTCATCGCCATCCAGTTCAACGACGTTCAGCCCTTCGATGCCGCCAAGGTCAATCAGGTGTTCGGGCGCGGCAAGACGGGTCTTCATCAAGGGGATGAGGCTGTGGCCACCCGCCAGCGGACGGGCATCTTCACCAAGCTCGTTGAGTAGCGCGACGGCGGCAACGATCGTCGTTGGTCGATGGTAGTCAAAGCTTCCTGGTATCATGATTGCGCTCCTCCCAAAGCACGTCTTACCAACATCCACCCCGCCAGCGTGGCACGATGCGTCTCAATGTCACCGTGTCTCCTCAGGCACGATGTCAGGTGTACAAAGGAGGAAGCGATCAAGGCCGTGACACAAGTCCAAGCACACCAAATGCCCACAAATGCACGAAATGCGGACCGGCTTGCACGAAATGCGACAGGCGCGTTGACCTAAGCGTCGGATAAGTCCGTCGACATTGACGCCTGGTATCTCTGCAGCTCCTGACGCAGCGCTATCAGACGGGCGCGGCTGACAGGAACCGTTCTTCGGACCGGCGTATCGAGTTCGGCCACACCGGCATCGCCTGCCTTCTTTATTCGAACGACGATGTCGAGATTGACGATATAGCTGCGGTGGGTACGGAAAAAGCGCGTCTTAGGAAGGCGCGACGCGATCTCTGAAATGGACAAGGGACAGAAGAGATCGTCACGCCCATTGAAGACATAGGTGTAGTGGGCGTTCGAGTGAATTGATGCAATCTCATCCGGCGCTATGTGGAAGCGTGAACCATTCTTCTCGACAGGCAAAAGGGCCAAGGATGGATCTGACGCCGGAGCGGCCATGTGAGCGACGTCATCGAGGTGTTCGTCTTCAGACGCGGATTCAAGGCGCAACGGTTGGGACGCATGCGGCGTGTGCCATAGGGCATCGCCGACCCCTTCCTTGACCTCCGACGGAATGAGCGCCAGCATGAAGACTGCAGAAATCGTGCAGGCAACGACACTCACGATGATTGCAAGGATATCACTTGAAATAACCGACTTGCCGACCGCGCCCTGGCTGGCAGGCAGATGAAACGTCATGCCGGCCATGGCCATGTAGTGCATGCCCGACACGGCGCAGCCAAGCACCACGGCACAGAGAAAAAGGGGCGGCCGTCTGTCAGCCGAAAATGCCAGCCAAAGGGCAAGACCGGATGCGGCGATAGCGATCGTGACGCTGGCCAGAACATAAAGCGGGTCATGGTTCACATGCACGACGGAATGGATCGCGATCATGCCCACATAGTGCATGGTGACGATGCCGAAACCCATGGCGAACGCGGCAAGGATCAAAAGACGCTGCGAGCGCAGGCTTGCCAGGTAGATGGCAATGCCTGTGACGAGCCCACAGACGAAGAAGGACAGAAGCGTCGGCAGGACCGCATAGTCGATATCAACGGCGGTGGTGACGGCCAGCATGCCAATGAAATGCATGCTCCAGATGCCGACCGCAAGCGTCGTTGCCGATCCGGCGATCAACAGGCGACGCCGATTGGCAAAAGCACCGGGAATGAGAAGCGCCAGGCTGATCCCAACATAGCTTGCCTGGATCGCCACGAGGACTGAAAGCGCAACCAGGATGGGACTGTAGCTGAACGCGGCCACCATTTCATTCATCGGATCGACTCGAGCTCCTACAGCCTTAGACGCCGCGCAGGCCGGGACACGAGCGGACGAAACTCAAATAGGTCAAAACGACAGGCCTCCCGGCCACGCTCCCGACATGGCCATCAGCAATCTATCGAGCTTGGACGTGACTTGTCGACCCGTTTCATAGGCGGGATTTCAAGCCGAATCCTGGAGGCATTCTGTCGCGTCACAACAACGCCCACGATCAGCGCAATCCTGAGACGGAGCCCCCCAGCCTGGCCGGCCACGCCAGATAGTCAAACCAGACGGTCAAATGAGACAGCCAAGCCGCAGCATCAGCCTGAAAAAAACGAACTTGTTCTGGAGATCACTCTATCGACCAGAATGGACGGCACTTGGGACGCAGACGGCGTTATGCCTTACCACTTGTCGCCGAGACCAACATCCACCTGCGTCCCGCCAGGCTTCGTAGAAATTGCCCCCTATAAGACACCAGCAGTCCGCAACTGAAAACGCCAAGGACAACGCCATTGTGTCAATTAAAACGGCAATCAGAAGCAAGCGGCATCGGTACGACGACTGAGACCATCAAGGGAAATTCAAGTCATGCCTCTTCAACCAAGGGCCAACGCGGCAAACAGCTTTCGCCACCGCTTCAACCAGTGCCTGTTTCCCTCATCCATGTGGAGATCGCGCGAGGTGGCCGCCAAATCGGACAGGCCGCAGCCCAAATTTGGTGATTGCAGACGAAAAATAACGCTAGATAGTATTTTGAATAACGAGACAGACTGCCCGTACATAGTTCGCGTATAAACCCGAGATGGAACAATGTTATTCAGAACAGCGACATACAACACCGCAAATTTCGACGATGCGACTGTGATAACAGTATGCCGAAATCGAAGCGGTGTTGTTGCACGCATGTATGATCCGTTTCAAGAAGAATTTTCTGAACACGGACCTATCATTGATATAGTTGCGCTGGCGCGACAAAGGAAGGTCAGATCCCCGGAACCTCTCGGTATTATTGTGATCGACGAGGAACATCACTGGCCTTCCTCCCTCCCCGCGCTGACGTAGTATCACTTCGACAGTTTGACCATGCATCGATCTCGTGCCGGCATGATTGTATTTGTTATCTGGGCTGGTTTGCCCGGTAGGTCATCGGCGACATGCCGACCTCGCGGCGGAATGCATTGGCGAAATGGCTGGAACTTGAGAAACCGCAAGACAAAGCGATATCGGTGACGGACATTGCCGAGTGCTGGAGGAACTCTTTTGCCCGCCCGATCCTGCGCCGAACAACATAGGTGTATGGGGGGCAACCAGCCGTGTGCTTGAAGGCCCTGCAAAAGTGGGGAATGCTAAGGCCGGCCAACTCCGCAAGCTGTGAAAGCGACAGGTCAAATGCGAGGTCTTCGTCGATTTTCTCGATAACTCGGTTGAAACTGATCGGGCTCAAGCCTCCAGTTACGCGCTGGGTCGGCATATGTTTCTGCTTTCGAAACAATTGCGCGAAGATCGTCGCTATACAACTTTCAACAAGGAGCGTGCTCAGCGGGCTTCGGTCTCGAATCTCCGCCCCTATTGCTCGTGCTGCATTCATCAGGACCGGATCTTCGCAGCCAAGATCGGGTGACAGAGACGGCAGCGTGCTGTCGGCGCTCCGGTTAAGAATTTCCGTCACCACAGCCGGATCAACCGATATGGACAAGTAGGCGGCTGACGAAGCGCCCGTTTCCCAACCCTGCCAATTGCATCCAGCTGGCATAAACAGAACCGAACCCGGTCTGCGGCGAACGAATGCAACTCTCTTGCCGTCCAGAAAATGTTCACCGCGCTCGGAGTTGCCCTTCAAATTGAGGAGCAAAAGATGATGGCAAGGAGTGACCGCTGTTTCTTCTTTTGCCAGACCAGTACGTCGAACGTGATCTGCTTGTACCCGCCCCCAGGATTTATGGTCACGCAAAACTGAGCGGCACGCTCCGGACTTGAACATAGAGACAGGCACGCATTCAACATTGCTGCGCGCCGTAGCGGCCGCTGGTAGAGGATTAGATATCCCTGCCAATTTCAAACTTTGCATAGTACGTTCCTCGGAAAGAGAATTTGTTGCAGTGCTCCCCCGCAGAACACACATTTCCTCCAACAGATCGGGGATTTGGAAACTGTCCGTGACAGCCCTGTGGCCTTTAGTTCCGAGGAACCTGCACATACATCGCAAGCTCCCGACCAAAGGTCAGCAATTTCGATGATGAATCAGACAAGCATCAATCGCCGTAGGGGTTTCCACTCCCCAAGGCAGCGCGTACTGCCTCAAGACCGAAGATGGTAGAGACCGCAATGTTCCGCTGGTGAGCCAGAACGAAAAGTGTCGGCATGGAGCAAGAAAACGGTGAAGTTCGGCGGGATACGTCAAAGAGGGTGCGGCTGCCAACCATCGCCGGTTCGACGCGACTCTTGGAGTGGACAAACAACTGGACGCCGATCGCGCGACCAAGAGCCTGGATCAGGGTCGAAAAAGCTGGTGGGGCGACATGCACCCGTCCAGCCGCCCTGCCGAGATTGAGTTCCTCGGCGACGACGACAAAGCAACTGTACTGGCAGAGCGCCATGGGGTCGTCTCCATTAGACCATTGACGGATGCAATTTCCAGTCGGGCAAACCGCACCGTGCACAGTGTTCAAAGTTGTTGTAAATGTATCGAATCAAGAATGGTACTCTGAGTAGTTAACTACCAACCTACGACAGCTAAATCGCCACGTCAAGGCGAAAACGACATGAGGTGGCGATTTGGTGCCGATCCAGTGTAAAATGGCACGCATTGCTTTGGGCTGGAGCGTCAAGGACCTTGCATCCGCCGCCGGAGTGTCGACAAATACCATCGTTAGGTGTGAGCGCGGCGATGAATTAAAACCGCGTACCCTTGCTGATATCCGCGACGTATTTGATCATGCGGGTATAGTTTTCATTGATGGTGACTATGCAGGGACAGGTGGCCCAGGCATCAGACTAAAAGACACACTAAGCAATTTGGACAGATTGCCGCCGGTTTAGTTCCTTGCGGCTCTCCAAAATCAGATTGTGAACGATTCATCAGTTCCCGCTTTCATGGGGGATCTTCAATGAATACGAAGATGACAGAGACCGACTACAGCGTCGGGCGATTAATATGCAAGGCACCCAGCTTTGCGGAAATAGTTCCAGTACTCCTGTGGCGCGGCTAGGTCGCAGACTTATCCGACGGCCTTCCAAAAATCGTCGTAGGTTCTGGCCTGTTGATTATGTGATGGCCGTAAGCGTCCGGCGAGCGGATTTTGCTAATCGGGCAAATCGGGCGATGTTCTGGCATTAGAACCAGCACTAGTGCTGACATTAATACCAGAACGAAGAGGTTGCATGGCTCGCATGGAGATCATGTCCGGCAGTGAGCGTCGGCGGCGTTGGTCGGACGAGGCGAAACTGAGGATATTGGCGGAAGCGGATCAACCTGGTGTTCGCATTGGTGATGTGGCTCGCCGGCATGATATCTACCCATCCCAGATCCGTTTGTGGCGGCAGTCATTCAGTTATGTCGGTCAACCGGCGATGTTCCTTCCGGTTGAAATCGCCGAGGAGGTGAGCGCTACCCAAGCACCTGGCACGCCACCGACGCCAGCGGTCATCGAGATCTCGCTACGAAACGGTCGGTGTTTGAGGGTTCCGGCTGACGTGGAGCTAAGGATGCTCGGGTCGTTGATCGCTTGCGTGGAGGCGGCATGATCGGGCCTTCTGGGAATGTGCGGGTCTATCTGGCCTGCGGAGTGACCGACATGCGGCGTGGAATTGATGAACTGTCGGCGCTGGTCGAGGCGGCCATTAAGGAGGCGCCAGGTTCCGGCGCGATCTTCGGCTTCCGCGGCAAACGGGCCTATCGGATCAAACTTTTATGGTGGGGTGGCCAAGGATTCGGGCTGTTTTACAAGGTGCTGGAGCGCGGATACTTTCCCTGGCCGACGGCGAAAGAAGGGTGTTGCGCACCTGACGCAAGCTCGGTTGTCAATGCTTGTTGAGGGGATCGACTGGCGCCGCCCGGCGTGGACGTCCGCTCATGGTCGAACGTGATAAAAGCTATATTTTTCAGGGAGATCCGGGGCAAAAAACTGGCGTTTTTGGCGCAAATCGGCTACGTTTGCGGGTATGGAAACAACGCCGCTGAACAGTCAGTATGTGTTTCGGCGTGGAATATTGACCCCACTGGCGGGGTGGGGGTGCGGATAAAAAGTTGGACTGCTTCATACGATCAGGCCGAGGCCTTTACGATATTCGACTGGGCTGAGCGATCCCAGCGATATCTTGATGCGCTTCTCATTATACCAGCGGATATAGGCATCAACCTCGCCGACGAACTGTTCGATTGTCATGGCCTTCCAGTCTCGGGGATAGAAGAGTTCGGTTTTCAACCGGCCGAAGAAGCCTTCGCACGCGGCATTGTCTTGCGAGCAACCCTTTCGGGACATCGAGCGAACAAGCTTCGCTTCGCTGATCCGGGTTAGCCAGCCTGGCCAGCGATAATGAGCTCCGCGATCGGAATGGACGATTGGCCGTTCCTCCACTTCGGTCACGGTCACAATGGCTGCATCCAGCATGGTGTTGACCAGCGCCGCATCGGGTTGCGTTCCAATCGACCAGCTGATGACCATACCGCCAAAGCAGTCGATGATAGGCGAAAGGTAGACCTTCCCGGCTGGGATTTGGAACTCGGTGATATCTGTCAGCCACTTCAGGTTTGGCGCTTTTGCATGGAAGTCGCGATTGATTACGTTCTCGGGCGCCGGACTGATTTCTCCCAGATAGGATCCGAAACGCTTTCGACGTGGTCTTGCGACGACCAAGTGCTCCTGCTTCATCAAGCGCTGGACCACCTTTTCCGAGATTGTCACGCTCTGCCTGGCCAACGACGCCTGTAGTCTGCGATAGCCGTAACAACGATGGTTCGTTTCAAAGATCTCTTTCATGCTGCGGCGGATAGCGACATATTTGTCTGCCAGGCCCACACGGATCCTGTGGTAGAAGTAGGAGCTCCGTGCCAAGCCCAATTGAGTAAGCAGTTCCGGCACTCGATAGATATTCCTAAGGGCGTCAACCAGCTGTGTCTTCTCCCGATTACTCAGGATCTGCAGATCGACGCCCAGGCCTTTCCTAAGAAACACATTCTTCAGCAGTCATTGGCGCCAGCTCGTAGCCCATAGACCGGGCGCGACGCTGAAGGTTGGCTATGACCCTTCCTCGATGCCGCTCATCATAGGCAGCGGCGCCTGGATCC
>JAESGE010000110.1_pt1 | contig 77993 bp, 78 predicted proteins | sample 9269601 | NCBI WGS metagenome assembly JAESGE01 (sample SAMN14515569, study PRJNA621662) | algae metagenome | isolation source: Tolypothrix brevis GSE-NOS-MK-07-07A and co-occurring heterotrophs from wet... | place: USA: Grand Staircase Escalante National Monument, Utah | collected 2006-04-16
CCGGGGGGATTTCGGTCGGTTGGCCAGGGGCGGGCTGACCTGGCATGGGCTGACCTGGCATGGGCTGACCTGGCATGGGCTGACCTGGCATGGGTTGACCTGGCATTGTCTGACCTGGCGTGGCTGGCATGAGAACCGGTGTCGGTTTAACGGTCATGGCAATCCTTTCGAACGAACATGTTCCTGAACGCCGGTCGCCGGGTGCGAGCGCGCCAGAAACGGGGAACTGCAAGGACAACGCATCGTTGCCCCGGTTGTTGCGCTTGCCTCCAGATTAAGCCTCGTCCCTTTGGATCGAGGCCTGCCCTGCGCCCGATTTCCGGTTCCCTTCACACTCGCCGCCCTGTCCGGCGCGCCGGTCAAGCCCCTTCGCGACCCGGCTGGACGCTCGGCGGAACCTGCGGCTGTTGCGGGCGTTGATGGGTGTCGACCTCCAGGCGACGTCGGAGGCCAGGCGGCGGGGCTGCGCCCGGTCCTCCTCTTCCTCTCCGGGAGTCCGGTCCCATCCGGACTTTTCGACCCGGCCATCTTCCAAATCGATGCGTCCCCAGGCTCCGCCATGGCACGCCCGCAGGAGTTGAACATGAATTCTCGAAGCCCGATGCGTCTCAATGAATTCGTCGTCATCCGCCGTTGCGACGATGGCCGCTTTGCCGTCGAATATGGGCCTCGGCTGCCGCTGAGCCAACGCTATGTCGCCGATGCCTTCAAGAACGTCGATGATGCCATCGCCTGGGTGGACCGTCTCGATCGCACCATCAACGGCGCGTCGGCACCCGCCGCTCGCCACGCTGGCTGAGGGCAAGACTGAAAAAACGATCGTTCAGACCCTGAAAAGGCCGGCATTCCTTGCGAATGCCGGCCTTTTCCATCCGTTGACGAAGACAAATGAAGGCGGTCAGAATTCGACGCGCTTGTGATCACCAGGATTGGGTGCCTTGCCGGTCAGGCGCGCCTTGAGGTAGCCGAAGGCCATGACCATCGTGGCCGAGGGCGAATCCCAGTATTCGGCCGAGTCGACCGTGACGCAGATCAGCGAAATGTCTGGATCGTCCGGGCCCTTGGGGAACCAGGTGCGCATGGGCTCGCTCCACAGCGCCTTGATCTGGGCGCGGTCATCGACGACGATACCCTTCCCGGTCAGCGATACGTAATTCTGCTTTTCCGGATCGGCGAAGGCCAGCAGCACCTCCTCATGGGTCTCGATCTGGTCGACCTTCGGAGCCTGCGCCCGGGTGAAAAACCAGAGCTTGCCGTCATATTCGGTCTGTTGAAAGCTCATCGGCCGGGAGCGTAGCAGCCCGTCCTGATCCACCGTGACCATCAGCGCGATTCGGATGTCGCGGATCATGTCCCAGACCTTCTGACGGCTCTCGTGATCCGATGAGATATGCTGCTCGTGACTCATGATGAAAATCCTTGACGGGTCCTGCTTCTGGAATGCTCCGGGACAAGTCCTCAGAGGCGGATGTAGCCGAGGAAGAATCCGGCCGCGATCGCCAGCACCAGGCTGATGCCCAGCACCACCGCCACGGGCCTGCCTTTGCGCCCCTGCCGGGCGTGATCGGTCGTCTCGACAACCGGGGTTTCCTTGCCTTCGATATGGGGCGTCATGGGCTACTCCTGTATTGCGACCAAGAACTGCCGATGGACGGGCGGCCGGCAGCGATGCCGACGATCCGGCGGCCGGAGGCTTTCGCTTCCGGTCGCCAGGCCCGGCACGGTCTTAGACGGTCTGTGCGTTGACGACCGTTTCGGCGAGCTGCGTCAGCTTCTTGTCGGTCGCCCCCTCCTCGTCGAGATTCTGCTGAAGCAGGGAGGCGCAATCCTCGCGGCCGAGCTGCTTGGCCCAGGCGACAAGCGTGCCGTAGCGGGCGATCTCATAATGTTCGACGGCCTGGGCAGCGGCCAGAAGGGCTGCATCGAGGACGCTGGAATCATCGACCTCGCCGGCGATTTCCTGCGTCTCGGCGATGATGCCGTCGATCGCCTGGCAGCGCACGCTTTCGGGCTCGACGCCATGCTGGCGGAACACCTGGCGCAGGCGCTGAACCTGCTGCTCGGTTTCCTGGCGATGCGTCTCGAACGCCTGGCGCAGCATCGGGTTCGTCGCCTTGCCGATCATCTCGGGCAGCGCCTTGAGGATCTGGTGCTCGGCGTAATAGATGTCCTGCAGGCCATGCACGAACAGATCGTCCATGGTTTCGATGTCCTTGGAAAACCAACCCATATCCGCCTCCTGATGGTGTAGGGGGGAACAGCGAACCGCTGTCCGATCAGGGTGTAACGCGGTCACGTGTCAGGGGGTTCCTTGAGCAAGAGCCTTGAGGAGATGTTGAAGCGGCCTTGCGGCGGCCGGAGAACAGGCCCGCGAGAGCCAAGTTCCCGGAGCCACGGCCTATTTGCGATCCTCGAGCACGCGCTCGTAATTGATGGCGAAAAGCCGCTGGTCGAAGCGCTTCTGGGTTTCGACGTTGAAGATCGCGACGCTGGTCTCGTAGCCCTGCGGATCGACGATGATCCATTGGCGCAGGACGTTGGCGGTCCGGTCGAACTGCAGGGTGATCCTGGAGGTCCCGCCCAGCGTCGCCTTGTCCTCGATCTCGACATTCAGGGCGTCGCGCGCGGTGGTGACACGCTTCACCGTCGTGTCGCGGGCAAGATCGATCCGCTCCTTGAGCAGGAACTTCAGCGGTGTCTGGCCGATCGTGTAGAGGTCCTGGGTCGCCAGCTTGCGATCCCGGATCGCCACCGAGGTGCCGTCGGCGATGATCTCGATCGTCGCCGGCGCGTTGTATTCGAAGCGCATACGGCCCGGACGCTGGATATAGAGCTTGCCCTCGTAGCGGCGTCCATCGGCTCCGACCTGGATGAAATCTCCGGTCATCGAGTTGAACGAGTTGAAATAGGCGTTCAGCAGGTCGACGCCGGCCCGCTCCGACAAGGGCTCGGTGGGGGAGGCCGCCGCTGGAGCAACCCTGGCCACGAGGTTGCCCGCCTGAACATTGCCGGCTTGCGGCTCGGCCGGCGCCGTCCCGTCTGTCCGGGCGGTATCGATCCGGCTGCCGCCCAGCGAAGCGGGGCGAGGTGGCGGCAGGGGGACGGCGGCGCGGACGGCGGCGCGGGACGCGGCGGGATTGGAAGCAGAATTGGGCTTTGACGTCGCAGGTTTGGGAGCCACGGCCTTGGCAGCCGGGTTCAGCACGATCGGCTTTGACGTGCCGGCCCCTGGCGTCCCGGTGTCGGAGGTCCCTTGCGCCCATGCAACGTCCGAGCCCGGAAACGACAGCAGTGCCAAGGCCAACAGCGGTGCCAAGGCTGGCAGCAGAAGCAAGCCCCGGACCCGGTTCGGAAGCCGTGCCGGCGTCCTGTCACGCAAAAAAGAAACCATCACGCAGCCGTTCTCGTGGTTGCCGGCATCAACGCATGCCAGAGGTTATATAGGCATGGCTGATGGCATTTTCAGGACTGCCGCTTAGTCGTCGCGATCGAAGGCCTCGCCCCTGGCTCCCGCCTCGACCAGAATCTCGCGCTTGCCGGCATGGTTTGCGGCGCCGACGATGCCCTCCTGCTCCATCCGCTCCATCAGGGAGGCGGCGCGGTTGTAGCCGATCTGGAGGCGGCGCTGGATATAGGAGGTCGAGGCCTTCTTGTCGCGCAGCACCACCGCGACGGCCTGGTCGTAGAGTTCGCCACCACCGCTGGCGCCCATCTCGCTCTTGTCGAAGACCGGCGTATCCGCCTCGTCCTCGGCGGGCTCGTCCTCGCCGGAGGTGACAGCGTCGAGATAATCGGGCTGGCCCTGCTGCTTCAGGTGGGCGACGACACGCTCGACCTCGCCATCCGAGACGAACGGCCCATGGACGCGGGTGATGCGGCCGCCGCCGGCCATGTAGAGCATGTCGCCCTGGCCCAGAAGCTGCTCGGCGCCCATTTCGCCCAGAATGGTGCGGCTGTCGATCTTGGAGGTGACCTGGAACGAAATCCGGGTCGGGAAATTGGCCTTGATCGTGCCGGTGATGACATCGACCGAGGGACGCTGTGTCGCCAGCACGACATGGATGCCGGCGGCCCGCGCCATCTGCGCCAGACGCTGGATCGCGCCCTCGATGTCCTTGCCGGCGACCATCATCAGGTCGGCCATCTCGTCGACGATGACCACGATGTAGGGCAGCTGCTCGAGGCTCATCTCCTCATTCTCGTAGATCGCCTCGCCGCTGTGGCGGTCGAAGCCGGTCTGCACCGTGCGGGTGATGATCTCGCCCTTGTCCTTGGCCTCGGCGACGCGCTGGTTGAAGCCGTCGATGTTGCGCACGCCGAGCTTCGACATCTTCTTGTAGCGCTCCTCCATCTCGCGCACGGCCCATTTGAGGGCGATCACCGCCTTCTTGGGATCCGTCACCACCGGCGTCAGCAGATGCGGGATGCCCTCGTAGACCGAGAGTTCGAGCATCTTCGGGTCGACCATGATGAGCCGGCACTGTTCCGGCTTCATCTTGTAGAGAATAGACAGGATCATGGTGTTGATCGCGACCGACTTGCCTGAGCCGGTGGTGCCGGCGACCAGCAGATGCGGCATCCGGGCGAGATCGGCGATGACCGGCTCGCCGCCGATGGTCTTGCCGAGGCAGAGCGCGAGCTTGTGCTTGCTGTTCTCGAAATCCTGGCTCGCCAGCAATTCGCGCAGATAGACGGTCTCGCGCTTGGCGTTGGGCAGTTCGACGCCGATGGCGTTCTTGCCTTGCACGACGGCGACGCGGGCGGAGATCGCGCTCATGGAACGGGCGATGTCGTCAGCGAGCGAAATCACACGGGAGGATTTGGTGCCGGGCGCAGGCTCCAGTTCGTAGAGCGTCACGACCGGGCCGGGCCGCACCTGGATGATCTCGCCGCGCACGCCGAAATCGTCGAGCACGCCTTCGAGCAGGCTGGCATTCTGTTCCAGCGCATCGGTCGAGACCGTCGGAACGGGGGAAATCTTGGGCTCGGTCAGGAAGGCGAGCGCCGGCAGGGCGAAGGTCTCGCGGTCGAGCAGCGACGGCTGGGCCTCGCGGCCGAGGCGCTTGCCGGCCTTGGGTGCCGGTGGCAGCGGCGCGACGCGGTGGGAGGGCAGGCTGTCATCATCATCGCCATCGCCGAGGTATTCCGGTGGCGCACGATCGCGGTGGTCGTGATCCCTTTCCTGCGCATGCCGTTCGTCCCGGTGCCGGGCCGCAGGCCCGACATCGGCGCGCGTTACCCGACCCGGCCGGGCGGGCGGCGCGTCCTCGGAGACGGCGGCTGGCATCGCGCCACGACGCGGAGCGTCGAGGATCGGTTCGTGGCGTTCGCCCGTGCCCCTCGCCGTGGCGGCGGGCGCCGCCGATCCGGCGACGGCCAAGCGCGGCGTGGCCCCGGCGATCCGCCGGACGAGGCCAGCCTTCAGCGCCATGAAGCCATGGGCAAGCCAGCCAAGCATCACCACCGCTAGTCCCGGATCGTCGTCCTGACGGGCGAGGTTGTCGGCGGTGTCGCGTTCGGAAGCCGGCATCTCGTCGGCCTCGTCCTCATGCTCGTTCAGGCCGAAGCCGATGGCGGCCGTTACCGAGAGGATCGCGATTCCGGCGAAAATGAAGCCGACCACCCCACCCAGAGGCGAGGCGGCCAGGCCGACGATATTGCGCGCGCCATTGAGCAGCGCGTCGCCAATGACGCCGCCAAGGCCGGTGGGCAGCGGCCAGCGCGAGGTCACGGGCAGGGCGCTGGCGACAGCGGCGGCGCTGGCCGCGCCGACAACCCAAAAGGTGGCGCGCAGGGCGAATCGGTCGAGCCGATGGGTGCGGATCAGCCTCAGACTCCAAGCGAACGGCGGCAGCAGGGCCGCCAGCACGCCGATGCCGGTGATCTGCATGGCGAGATCGGCGATGATGGCACCCGGCCGGCCCATGAGATTGCGGACAGGTCCGGTGGAGGCATTGTTTAGGCTCGGATCGTCGACGGTCCAGGTCATCAGGGCGGCCACGATGCAGATCGTTGCCGCCAGCAGAGCGAAGCCCGTCATCTCGGCCGCTCGGCGGACGATGAAGTCGCGCAGCGGATCGGGCAAACGGTCCATCAGCGACCTGGAACGGCGTATGGTGCGCATGTCGTCCGAGCGAGTTCGAGAATGTGAGGCCCCATCAATAGCCGTTGCCCGGTTAAGGGGTGTTTAACCTTGACGCGAAGCGAGCCCGTTCCCGCGTCCCGTCTCGATGTTCCGGACAAACGAAAACGCCCCGGCGCGAGGCCGGGGCGGGACTGTTTTTGCTCGGGAGGGCGATGGTTCACATGTTGTAGGCGCGCTCGCCATGCTCGGCGATGTCGAGGCCCTCGCGCTCGTCCTCGTGGCTGACCCGCAGGCCGACGATCACATCGACGAGCTTGTAGAGGACGAAGGAGCCGACGCCGGACCAGACGATCGTCAGGAGCACGGCCTTGATCTGCGCCAGGAACGCCGTGCCGAAGACATAGGCGCCGACGACGAGTTCGCCGGGCTTGGTCTCGTAGTCAGGAATGCCGACGCCGCCCAGATCGCTGTTGACGAGGATGCCGGTCGCCAGCGCCCCGAGGATGCCGCCGATGCAGTGGATGCCGAAGACGTCGAGCGAATCGTCGTAGCCGAGGGCGTTCTTCACCGTCGAGCAGAAGACGAAGCAGACCGAGCCCGCGACAAGACCGAGCGCGATGGAGCCCATCGGCCCGGCGAACCCGGAGGCGGGCGTCACCGCGACGAGGCCGGCGACCGCGCCCGACACCATGCCGAGCAGCGAGGGCTTGCCCTTGGCGGCCCATTCGACGAACAGCCAGGCGACCGCCGCCGCCGCCGTGGCGACGAAGGTGTTGATCATCGCCAGCGCCGCCGTGCCGTTGGCCTCCAGGTTGGAGCCGGCGTTGAAGCCAAACCAGCCCACCCAGAGCAGGGCCGCGCCGATCATGGTCATGGTCAGCGAATGCGGCGCCATCAGTTCCTTGCCGTAGCCGATGCGCTTGCCGAGCAGGATGCAGCCCACCAGGCCGGCGATGCCGGCATTGATGTGGACGACCGTGCCGCCGGCGAAGTCGAGCGCGCCCCACTGGAAGATCAGGCCGGCATCGGCCTTGACCTCGTTCAGTTTGGCCTCGGCCGCGGCCTTGGCTGTCGCATCGGTGGCGGCAGCAAGCGCGCGGGCCGCATCGCCGACGGCGTCCGGACCGGCCCAGTACCAGACCATGTGCGCGACCGGCAGATAGACGAAGGTGACCCAGAGGATGGTGAACAGCACGAGCGCCGAGAATTTCATGCGCTCTGCGAAAGCGCCGACGATCAGGGCCGGCGTGATGCAGGCGAAGGTCATCTGGAAGCAGATATAGACGTATTCGGGAATGACCACGCCGTTCGAGAAGGTCGCGACCACCGAATTCGGGTCGACGCCGCGCAGGAAAGCCTTGCCGAAGCCGCCGACGAAATCATTGAGGCCGGCGCCGTTGGTGAAGGCCAGCGAATAGCCGTAGATCACCCAGAGCAGGCAGACGATCGAGACGATCGCGAAGACCTGCGTCAGCACCGAGAGCATGTTCTTGGAGCGCACGAGGCCGCCATAGAAAAGCGCCAGGCCCGGCACGGTCATCAGCAGCACCAGCACGGTGGCGATCATCATGAAGGCGGTATCGCCCTTATTGGCAACGGGTGCGGCCGGGGCCTGGGCGAGGGCGCTGCCGGCGGTGACCAGCGCGATCGTGAGCCCGGCGAGAACGGCGGGAAAAGCGGCAGGCCAGCGGACCGCCTCTGCGTATTTGCGAATGCTCATCGCGAAACTCCTGATGAAACGAAACGGGGCGGGAAGAGAGTGGCGGCGCGTGAGCCGGGGCGGGCTGGGCCGGGGCGGGCGGCTGAGGCGCTCACAGGGCGTCGCCATCGGTTTCGCCGGTGCGGATGCGCACGGCCTTCTCGATGGAATAGACGAAGATCTTGCCATCGCCGATCTGACCGGTCCTGGCGGCCGTGGTCACGGCCTCGATCACCGCCGGGACCATATCGTTGGCGACGGCGACCTCGATCTTGATCTTGGGCAGGAAACTGACCGCATATTCGGCACCGCGATAAATCTCGGTGTGGCCTTTCTGGCGGCCGTAACCCTTGACCTCGGTCACGGTCAGCCCGTGCACGCCGATCGAGGTCAGCGCGTCGCGGACCTCCTCCAGCTTGAACGGCTTGATGATGGCCATCACGATCTTCATGGCTGAGCTATCCCCGCTTCTGGGCTCCCGGCGACGGCCGGGGTCCCACGTTTCCGGCGATCGCGCGGGAGAGAGCCTGTCCGCGCACGCCGGGGTCACAGAAACAAGTAGCGTGCCAACCGATGTCCGGCGCCGAATCTCCCGCCGCGATGCGATTCGGCGGGCGGCGGACGGAACGTGAGGGGTCTTGATTAAAAATAAGGCATTTAGATCAATTTATATGCAATCATCGATATTAAGCGAGGTCGGGCCGGTGCCGGACCAATCCTTCCTGCGCCACGGACGCGACCAGCTCGCCGCTCCGGGTGAAAACGAGGCCGCGGGCAAAACCGCGCGCGCCGCTCGATGACGGGCTGTCCTGGCAATAGAGCAACCATTCATCGGCGCGGAACGGGCGGTGAAACCAGAGCGCGTGATCGAGACTGGCCGGTTGCATGCCCTTATCGAAGACCGAGCGGCCATGGGCGATCAGGCTCGTATCCAGCAGCATCATGTCGGAGGCATAGGCCAGGATGCACTGGTGCAGCAGCGGATCATCGGGCAGGCGCTGCGTCGCCCGGATCCAGACGTTGAATTCGGGCCGGGCGATCACGGTGGCGGGGGAAGCGGGCGCCGGCGTCTGCGTCAGGTAACGACTCATATCGACGGGACGCAGCTCGATCGGCCGCTCGCGGGCGTAATGGGCGCGGATCGCCTCGGGCATGCCGGGCAGAATCAGCGTCTTCATGGCCTCTGTGCCCGGCAAGTCGTCTGGCCCGGGCACGTCGGGCATGGCGATCTGGTGGCTGAAGCCCGGCTCCTCCATGTGGAACGAGACCGACATGGAGAAGATCACCTCGCCATGCTGGATCGCCAGCACGTTGCGCGTCGTGAAGCTGCGCCCGTCGCGGATGCGCGCCACCTCGTAGATCACCGGCACCTTCGGATCGCCGGGCAGGATGAAATAGGCATGCAGCGAATGCGGCCGACGGCCGTCAACGGTGCGGCAGGCGGCGACGAGGGCCTGCCCGATCACCTGGCCACCGAAAATGCGCTTCCAGCCGCCCTGCGGCGTGCGGCCACGGAACAGGTTGTGTTCCAGAGGTTCCAGATCGAGTATCGTCAGCAGTTGGTCGACAGGGGTGGTCATGGGCGTCCCTCGGGTCGTGCGCATCATCGGCTTGTGGCGCATGTCGTGGCAGGCGGGGGTCGGCGTCAAGATTGCGGTTGGGCGCGGAACCGGCCGAGGCGCGCGGCCGCGACGGAACGTGGCCAGAATGCATCGCGGGATGAGACGGGATGGGCGTTGAGATGACATCGGTGACGACGCAATCGGTGACGACATGCAATCGGTGGTGATCTCGGGCGGCGGCATCGCCGGCCTGTCCCTGGCCCTGGCGCTGCGCCAAGGGTGCGGGCCCAAGCTCGACATCATTCTGGCCGATCCGGCGCTCGCTTCGGCAAACTTCCGCCGCAAGAACCCCGAACCGCGCGCCTACGCGGTCTCGGCGGCTGCCTCGCGCATGCTCGAGGCCCTCGGCGTCTGGCCTGAGATCGCGGCCACCGCCCAGCCGATCACGCGGATGATCATCACCGACAGTCGCACCCGCGATGTGGTGCGCCCGGTGTTCCTGTCGTTTGACGGCAACGGGGCCTCGGCCGATGAGGGTGACCTGGAAAGCCGGCCCTTCGCTCACATGATCGAGAGCGACGTGCTGAGCCAGGCGTTGCACGGGGCCTGCGAGGCCGGCGCGGTCACCCTGCTTCCCGTCGCGGTGCGGTCGGCGGCTGCGGATGCCCAGGGCTGCACCGTCCAGTTCGATGACGGCACGACGCGCCGCGCCGGGCTTGTGGTCGCGGCCGATGGGGCGCGCTCGAAACTGCGGGCGCGCTCGGGCATCGGCTGGGTCGGCTGGGACTACAGGCAGTCGGGCATCGTCGCGACGATCTGGCATACCCGCGATCATGGCGGTCAGGCGGTGGAGCATTTCCTGCCCGCCGGACCCTTCGCGATTCTGCCGCTCAAGGCGGTGGCGGGGCGGCATCGGTCCTCGATCGTCTGGACGGAGGCCACGTCCGATGTCGAGGCACTGCTGTCGCTGGAGGCGCGCGACCTGATGATCGAAATCGAACGACGCTTCGGTCTGCAACTCGGCGACCTCGAACTCGCCGCGCCGCCCCGCGCCTGGTCGCTCGCCTTCGGCATCGCCCGCAGTTTCGCGGCGGAGCGACTCGCGCTCATGGGCGATGCGGCCCATGTCATCCACCCGATCGCCGGGCAGGGCCTCAATCTCGGCCTCAAGGATGCGGCGGCGCTGGCGCAAGTGGTGGTCGACGCCGCCAGGCTCGGCCTCGATATCGGCTCAGGCCCCGTGCTCGCCGATTACGAGCGGATGCGCCGCGCCGACACGGTGGCGATGGGCGTGGTGACCGACGGCCTCAACCGGCTCTTTTCCAACGACAGGACGCCGGTGCGGCTGGCGCGCGATCTCGGTCTTGGGCTGGTGGAACGGCTGCCGGCGCTCAAGCGCTTCTTCATGCGCCAGGCCTCGGGCGAGGCCGCCGGCGCGGCGATGCTGGGCGCCGCTTCGTCGACGCCCCGGCTCCTGCGCGGCGAGGCGCTGTGACGGGACCGTGGCCGGGCCGCCGATCTTCAATCAGGCGTCGTCAAGCGGCCTTGCTTCCTCGGGCAGCATGATCGGGATGCCGTCGCGGATCGGATAGGCGAGCCGAGCGGCGCGGCTGATCAGCTCCTGCGCGGCGGAATCGTATTCCAGCGCCGTCTTCGTCAGAGGGCAGACGAGGATTTCGAGGAGTTTTGGATCGACGCGGGTCGAGTTCTGGCCCTGGACGATATCGGGAACGCTCATCTTTCGTCTCCTTGTCTCAATCGCGCGTCAGGCGGAACGGCGATGCCCGCCGGTCAGGTCCGACAGCATGCCGGCGGCCACCATCAGCTTGGGCAGGGACAGGCCGGACGAGACGATGGCCGTCAGCGTCGCGCGGGTCCGGTCGAACATCGCGCTCCGCTTCGCCGACCAGGCTTCTACGCCGCCTTCCGCGATCGCCTCCGTCGTCAGTCTGCGATGGGCGTCCGCCAGCAGTTCGATCGCCTGGTCCCGCGCCATGCGCTCGTAATTGTCGAGCGCGGGCACAGTCTGGGCCGAGGCCATCAGGTCGGCGAGGCCGAACTGGGCGTCGACGGCGAAATAGACCGCCGCCACATCTGGAACCGGTTGCTTCACCATACCCGCGACGAGCACGATGTCGGTCGCCTTCGCCAAGGCGGGCGCGTTGGCGATCCTGGTCGCCAGATCGTTCGGCACGCCTTCGGTCGTCAGCGTCGCGATTTGCTCATGGCGGCGGGTGGCGATATTGGCCGGCAGCACCGTGTCGAGAGACCCTGTCAGCGCGGCGACGCCGGCGGTGAAGCGCTCGACCGTGGCGGCAATGCCGCCATCCTTCAGGTTTTCAGGGCTGGCGATGCCCTGGCGCAGGAACCAGCCCATGCGCCCGGTCACGAGTTCCTGCGCCGCCGCGTAGAGGCTCATCTGGACGGCGCCGGGCACCTTGGCATCGAGCGCGTCGATGGCGTTGTTGAGGGCGATCAGGTCGTAGCTGTCGCGGGCGATGGCATAGGCGGCGGCGATGGCGGGCGGGTCGGCCTGCGTGCGCTCGGCGAGGGTCGCGACGATCGCCGGGCCGCCCCGATTGACGATGGCGTTGGAAAGCTGCGTCGCCACGATCTCGCGGCGCAGCTTATGGCCGGCGATCTCACCGGGAAAGCGCTCGCGCAGCGCCTGGGGGAAATAGCGCGTCAGTTCGGTGGCGAGATAGGGATCGTCGGGCACGTCGCTCGCCAGCAGGTCGTCATGCAGGGAGAGCTTGGCATAGGCCAGCAGCACCGCGAGTTCGGGCCGGGTCAGGCCCTCGCCCCGGCGCTCGCGCTCGGCCAGCACCGCGTCCGCCGGCAGGAACTCGACCTGACGGTCGAGGCGTCCGTCGGTTTCCAGGCGGCGCATCATCAGGCGGAGGTCAGGCACTTCCGCGACGCCTCGCAGTTGCGAGAGCGAAAGCGCCAGGGATTGCAGATAGTTGTTGCGCAGCACCAGCAGCCCGACATCCTCGGTCATCTCGGCGAGCAGCACGTTGCGCTTGTCCTCCGAAAGCCTCCCATCCAGCACCGGCTTGGTGAGGGCGATCTTGATGTTGACCTCGACGTCGGAGGTGTTGACGCCGGCCGAATTGTCGATCGCGTCTGTATTGAGCCGCACGCCCTTGCGCGCCGCCTCGATGCGGCCCTTCTGGGTGGCGCCGAGATTGGCGCCCTCGCCGATTACCTTGGCCCGAATATCGGAGCCGGTGACGCGGATGGCGTCGTTGGCGCGGTCGCCGACATCGGCGTCGCTCTCGTCGGAGGCGCGGATATAGGTGCCGATGCCGCCGAACCAGAGCAGATCGACCCGCGCCTTGAGGATCGCGTTGATGAGTTCCTGCGGCGTGAGCGTCACAGCTTCAAGATCGAGCATCGCCCGCACCTCGTCCGAGAGCGCGATGGATTTGGCGGAGCGCGAGAACACGCCGCCGCCTTTCGAGATCAGGTTCTTGTCGTAATCGGCCCAACTCGACCGCGGCAGGTCGAAGATGCGCTGGCGCTCGGCAAGGCTCGTCCTCGGGTCGGGATCGGGATCGAGGAAGATGTCGCGATGGTCGAAGGCGGCGACGAGCCGGATCGCCGGCGAGAGCAGCATGCCGTTGCCGAAGACGTCGCCCGACATGTCGCCGACGCCCGCGACCGAGAAAGGCGTCGTCTGGATGTCGGTGTCGAGTTCGCGGAAATGGCGCTTGACCGCCTCCCAGGCGCCGCGCGCGGTGATGCCCATCTTCTTGTGGTCGTAGCCCTGGCTGCCACCGGACGCGAAGGCATCGCCGAGCCAGTGGCCCTTTTCCAGCGAGAGCGCGTTGGCGGTGTCGGAGAAGGTCGCGGTGCCCTTGTCGGCGGCAACCACCAGATAGGGATCGTCGCCGTCATGGCGCAGGGTCAGGTCCGGTGGCACCAGCCGCTCGCCGTCGAGATTGTCGGTGAGTTCCAGCAATGTCCGTACGAAGATGCGGTAGCTTTCCGTGCCTTCCGCCAGCCAGGCCTGCCGGTCGGTGGTGGGCGGCAATTGCTTGGGGAAGAAACCGCCCTTGGCGCCCACGGGCACGATCACCGCGTTCTTGACCTGCTGCGCCTTGACGAGGCCGAGCACTTCCGTGCGGAAATCCTGCGGCCGATCGGACCAGCGCAGGCCGCCACGCGCCACCTTGCCGAAGCGCAGATGCACGCCCTCGACGCGGGGACTGTAGACGAAGATTTCGTAAAGTGGCCGGGGCAGGGGCAGCCCCTCGACCTTGCGGCTGTCGAGCTTGAAGGAAATCGTCGTCCGCGGATGGCCGTTGACGCCAAGCTGGAAGAAGTTGGTCCGGAGGGTCGATTCGATCAGGTTGACGAGGCGGCGCAGGATGCGGTCCTCATCGAGGCTGGTAACGGCACCGAGCAGCTCCTCGATTTCGGCGCGCAGGGCGGCGACCTTTTCGGTCCGGCGGTCCGGGTTCATCGCCGGATCGAACCTGGTCACGAACAAGTCGACGAGGTGGTTGGTGAGGGCCGGATGCTGGATCAGCGCCCCGGCGATGTACCCTTGCGCATAAGGCGCGCCCGTCTGGCGCAGATAGCGCCCAAGCGCGCGCATCAGCGCCGCCTCGCGCCAGCCAAGCCCCGCTTCCAGCACCAGTGTGTCGAAGCGGTCGGATTCCGACAGCCCCCTGAACAGCGCCATCAGCGCCGCCTCGATCGCCGGCTGGAGCCGTTCGATGTCGATCGGCCCGCCGGCGGCCCGCTCCAGCGACATGTCGTGGAGCCAGATGCGCTCGGCCGTCTGCGCGCCTTGCGGCACGATCCGGTAGGTGCGCTCGTTGACAACGCGAAAACCCATGTTCTCCAGCACCGGCACCCGGGCCGAGAGCTGGACGGATTCGCCGCGCGCGAAGACCTTGAGATTGGCGCGGGTGGCGGGATCGCCCTCGCGGCGGTAGAGATCGACGGCGCGGTTGCGCTTGTCGGTCAGGGTCTGGAGAATATCGATGTCGGCGAGCGCCTCGGTCGCCGAGAAATTCTCGCGGTAGGCGGCGCCGAAGGCATCGATATAGCGGTCGGAGAGGGCGCGGGCGGCAGGGCCGGCCTTCGCCAGGTCGAGGGCGTCGCGCATCGCATCGGCCCAGGTGCGGACGATCGCCGCGATGCCGGCCTCCAGGGTTTCCCGGCTGATCTGGGGCGTCGTACCCTCGTCCCGGCCGATAATGTAATGGGTGCGCGACAGCGGCCCCTCGGGATAGGCGGGATAGGCGGCCGAGAGCCGGCCCTTGTAGAGGCCGGTCAGGAATTCGCCGACACGGCGGCGGATCGTGGTGTCGTAGCGATCCTTCGGAATGAAGACGAGAACCGAGACGAAACGGTCGAACTGATCGCTGCGGGCAAGGGCCCGGATGCGCGGGCGCTCGGTCAGCTGCATGATGTCGAGGGCAAAGCGCTCCAGCGTCGGCTGGTCGATCTGGAACAGTTCGTCGCGGGGATAGGCATCGAGCACATTCATCAGCGCCCGGCCGGAATAGCTGCTGGCATCGAAGCCGGAATTGCGCATTACCGTCTCGACCTTCAGGCGCAGATAGGGAACGCTTGCAGCCGTGCCGGTATAGGCGTTGGAGGTTAGCAGCCCCACGATCCGCAGCTCGCCATCGAGCTGGCCTTCGGGGGTGAAGAGTTTGACACCGACATAATCGAGATGAACCCGGCGGTGGACCCGGCTCTTGACGTTGGCCTTGGTGATGATGAGCGCCTGGGGACGGGCGAGGAAGGCGCGCAGCTCGGGGTTCATGACCACCAGTTCGCGGCCCTTGCGCAGCACGCGCACGGCTGGATCGCGCAGGATGCCGAGCCCTGAGCCCAGCACCGGATCGGCCGCGACATCGCCGCCGGCGAAGCGATAGGCGCGCACGCCGAGCAGGGTGAAATTGTCGCCGCTCAGCCATTCAAGGAAGCGCATGGCCTCGGCGATTTCCTCGGGCGGAAGCGGCGGCGGGTTGGCGCGATAGGCCTGCACCACCTCGGCCACGCGGGCCCGCATCCCGGCCCAATCGGCGACGGCGACCCGGACGTCGGCGTAGACGAGGGCGAGCCCGTCCATCAGCTTCTGGCGGGCGGCGGGGGTGTCGATCCGGTCGATATGGATCTGGATCAGGCTCTCGCGGCCCCAGCCCGAGGGGGCGGGGTTGGCGGGCTCCTCCACCAGGCCCTGAAAATTCCCGGCCGCATCGCGCACGACGCCGAAAATGGGGTGGGCGACCAGACGCGGCTCGTGGCCCTGCTCGATGAGTTGCGCCAGGGTCGAATCGACCAGGAACGGCATGTTGTCGTTGACGATCTCGACAATGGTGATCTGGCGCAGGCGCCCGCCCTTCTCGAAGGCGTCGTCGCGCAGGGCAACATGGGTCGTGCCCGGCGCGCGTCTGGCGCTAAGATGGGCGTAGGCGCCGGCCGCGGCCCGGGCGAGGGCTTCCGGCGGACAGGCGGTGAGATCTTCGGGCGCGACCCGGTCGTAGAGCAGGGCGCCGAAGCCGGCCGGGGTGGCGACACCCGATCGCCCCAGGGCCGCATCGACCTCGGCGACCAGAAGGTCGGTTTCGGCTGTGCCGCGTTTGCCCATGACGTGCTCCCCGTTTTGACGTTGAGCGATGGCATATGTCGCGGGGCCGCGCAACGGCGGCAGGGCCGGGGCGGGGAGGCCACGGCCAAGGCCAGGGAGGAAGCCCAAAGCGACCAGGCTCAAGGCTTCCACGCCAGGCCCTCGAATGCGAACCACAAGGGCCAAAAAGAAAGGTCAGCGTTTCCGCTGACCTTAAGGTAGCCTCGAGGTTATTGGCCCGACCATACCAGACCCCCGGGGGGCTGGGGGGCTGACGTGTCCGGTGGCCTGGCAGGTCGGGCCGTCGAGGCAACATGGTCAATAGACCCCGGCAACGCGGCGCCGAAAGGGCGCGATCCGGGCGAAAAAAAGACATTGATGACCGGAATGTGATGGCGCCTATGCAAGGTGGAATCGGTCCGCGAGCCGACGCGCAATCCCTGCCGGTGGAACGTTAGGCGGCTTGTCAGCCCGGGCCCGGGCGGGCATCATCGGGAACATTGGATATCCGGGAACAGGACCGGAATCGGGGCGTTGCGGACGTATCGGCTGCCGTCGGCGCGGCCGGAAAACGGGCGCGGGCATCCCGTCCGTCCGCAAACAGGCAGGGAGAGACGATGAGCGAGGCGGACGGTCCCGAACGGAGGGAGGGCGGCATCAGGACAGGCGATCCCACCCTCTTGCAGCGTGCCCATCCGGTCCCGCCCGAGCCGTCTTCCGGTTTTCCAGCCCCGACCCCCCCGCGCACCGCCTTCGACCGCCGCGAATTGAACGAGCTCCTCGGCCTCTACGGCCGCAAGGTGGCGGCGGGGGAGTGGCGCGACTACGCGATCGACTTCCTCAAGGACGTGGCGGTGTTCTCGGTGTTCCGCCGCAGCTCCGAAGTGCCGCTCTACCGGATCATCAAGGATCCGGCGCTCGCCCGCAAGCAGGGCGCCTTCTCGGTGGTCGCCGCCACCGGCCTGGTGCTGAAGCGCGGCCACGACCTGTCGCGGGTGCTCAGGGTGCTGGATTCGCGGCTTCGGGTGGTCAACTGAAACGACCCGGCCGGCAAACGCCTCACGTTACGGTCGGCGGCGTCTGGTCAGCCTCGCCGAGCGGCTTTTGCAGGATGAATTGATCGAGCCAGCGCCCGTGCTTGTAGCCGACATTGCGGGCGACGCCGATGAGTTCGAAGCCCAGGGCCTGGTGCAACTTCAGCGAGCCGGCCGCGCCGCCCTGGCCATCGCCGACGATGCCGATCATCTGCCGGAAGCCGCTGGCCTCGCAGGCCGTGATCAGCGCCAGCAGCAGGCCGCGCCCGACGCCCTGACGTTGGGCGGTGGGCGCGACATAAAGCGAGGTTTCCACCGTCGAACGATAGGCCGGGCGCGGGCGGTAGGCGCTGGCATAGGCATAGCCCAGAACTGCGCCGTCCCGTTCGGCGACCAGATAAGGATAGCCGGCGGTGACGATCGCCTCGCGCCGGCGCAGCATTTCCGCCCGGTCGGGTGCCGCGAGTTCCCAGGAGGCCGTGCCGTGCAGGACGGCCTCCTCGTAGATCGCGGCGATCGCGCCGCAATCGGCCTCGATCGAGGGTCGGATGTGGATCATGCCAGCCTTGTGCCCAGGGTCTTCACCACCTTCATAGCGCGGCGCGGCCCTGCCACAAAACAAAACCCTGCCACAAAACAAAACCCCGGCCACGAGGGCCGGGGTTGCATTCGGTTCCCGAACGGCTGGCGATGTTACTCGCGGTTGCCGAACAGGTGCAGCAGCGACTGGAACATGTTGATGAAGTTGAGGTAGAGCGAGAGCGCGCCGTTGACCGACAGCTTCTGCGTCTCCTCGGCATCCATGTCCGCGTAGAGATACATCTCCTTCAGGCGCTGGGTATCCCAGGCCGTCAGGCCGGCAAAGACCAGCACGCCAATCGCCGAGACGGCGAACTGAAGCGCGCTCGACTGGACGAACAGATTCACCAGCGAGGCGATGACCAGGCCGATCAGGCCCATCATCAGGAACGAACCCATCGCCGACAGGCTTTTCTTGGTGACGTAGCCAAACAGGCTCAGACCACCGAAGGCAGCCGCGGTAATGAAGAACACCCGGGCGATCGAGTTACCGGTGTAGACGAGGAAGATCGCCGACATCGACAGACCCATCACCGCTGCGAAGGCGAAGAACATCGTGCGGGCGGAGGCCGCGCTCATCTTCTCGATACGGAACGAGAAGAACAGGATGAAGGCGAGCGGCGCCAGCATCACCACCCATTTCAGCGGGCTCGTGTAGAGCAGCGCCCCGAACGGCGTCAGCGCGCCCCGGCTGCCGGCCATCATCGACGTGCCGATGGCGGTCAGGCCGGTGAGGGCGAGGCCGATCACCATGTAGTTGTAGACGCCGAGCATGAAAGAGCGCAGGCCCTGGTCGACCTCGGCGGCGCTGGCCTGACGTGCGGCACCCGCACCCCAGACCGGAGCATTGCGGTCAAAATTGCTCATGGACGAAAGTCCTTGCGGCTCGTGTGAATGCGGCACGGTCCCGCGCGAGCCTGCACGGGTCCGTGTCATGCCGCACCGGCGGCACATCGACAATATGACCCCTGGGCCCAACGCTTACAAGGGGTGTGTTCGGTTAACGCGTCAGAAAACAAGAACAAATCCGCCGGGTGCTGACACGCAGGCTATTTTAACAGATGGACCATGTGATTCGCCAGCCTTTGTTCACAGGCTGCGAAGATGAGATGCGGGTTTCTGCCCAAGTATCCGTAAAGTTCCTGCCAGTCCAAAGACAAGCGCGACGGCTATTGCAGCGATTGCCGACAGTATCGCTCCGGTTGGATCAGGAACGAAGTCGATCTTCATGACGCGGGTGACGATGGCCCATCCCGCCACGCTTCCGGTGCCCAAGCCGAACAGCGCCGCGACCGTGCCGATGGCGCCGTATTCGAGGGCATAGGCGCCGATGATGCGGGCGCGGGTGGCGCCCAGCGTCTTCAGCACCATCGCGTCGTAAAGCCGCGCCCGCTGTCCGGCGGCGAGCGCACCCGCCAGCACCAGCAGGCTCGCGGCGATGGCGAGCAGCGAGGCCCCCCGGATGGCCAGCGCCAGCTTGTTGACCACGTCGTTCACCGCCTCGAGCGCATCCTTGACCCGGACGGCGGTGACGGCGGGGAAAGTTTGCGCCAGTGCCTTCATCAGCCTGGTGTCGGCCGTGGCCGCGTTCGCGGCATTCGCGCCGCCTTGCGGGGTCACGGTCGCGAGGTGGGTATGCGGCGCGCCGGCGAAGGTGTTGGGCGAGAACACCATGACGAAATTGATGCCGAGATTGCGCCATTCGATGGTCCGCAGATTCGCGACGCGCGCGGCGATATCGCGGCCGAGCACGTTGACGACCAGCCGGTCGCCGACCTTGAGGCCGAGGCCCCCGGCGATGACCTTGTCGAAGGACACGAGCGGCTCGCCGCGGTAATCGTCGGGCCACCAGGCGCCGTCGCTGATCGTCGAGCCGTCGGGCGGGGTCGTTGCATAGGTGATGCCGCGGTCGCCCTCCAGCACCCAGGCGGCCTGTTCGGTCGCCTTCACGTCCTCGGCCCTGGTGCCGTCGAGGCTGACGATACGGCCGCGCATCATCGGCACGCGCTCGATTCTTGCGTCCGGCGCCTGTTGGCTCAGGAAGGCGTCGAATCGCCCCGTCTCGGCGTTGGGAATGTCGAGGAAGAAGAAGCTCGGCGCCTTGTCCGGCAGGCTGCGGGTCAATTGCCGCGTCAGACTGGTGTCGATGAAGGCGAGCGTCGACAGCAGGGCGACGCCAAGCCCCAGCGACAGGACCAGCGCCGGGGTCAGAGCGCCTGGCCGATGAACGTTGCTGAGCGCGAGCCGCGCGGCGACGTTGCGTGGCCGGGGCAGCAGCGATGCGCCCTTCATCACCCCAACCGCCAGCAGCCGCAGGACCACGAAGATCGCGGCCGCCGAGCCGACATAGAGAAAGGCGATCCAGCGATCGTAGGCGAACAGGATCGAGACGGCGACAAGGCCGGCGAGCGCGAGGCCAAAGGCAACGATATAGAGGCTGCGCGGCCGGCCGGGATCGGGCTCGACGCCGTCGCGGAACAGCGCCGAGACGGGCACGTCATGGGCGCGTCCCAACGGCAGCAGGGTGAAGACCAGCGCGGTCAGGAAGCCGTAAAGGGCGGCCACCAGCAGTTCGGCAACCGCGACCGTCGGCTCGAAGGGCAGGGGCAGCACATCGGCCAGCGCCCAGGCGAGGGCGAACGGCAGCGCCGTGCCGGCGACAAGGCCAATGGCGATGCCGATCGCGGCGACGATCATCACCTCGGTGAGATGGATGGCGACGACCACGCCGCCCTGCGCGCCGAGCGCCTTCAGCGTGGCGAAATCGAGCCGCTTCATCTCGACGAAGCGTCGCACCGCATTGGCGACGCCGACCCCGCCGACCAGCAGCGCGGTCAAGCCCACGAGGGTCAGGAACTGGGTGAAGCGCTCGATGTTGCGCTGGAACTGGGGCGCGGCCGCACTGCGCGAGCGCACCTCCCAGCCGGCTTCCGGCAGGGCCTTCGCCGTATCGGCCAGAAATGCGTCGAGGGCTGCATCGGTGCCGGTCGGTCCATTCAGCACCAGCCGGTAGCTCCAGCGCACCAGGCTGCCGGGCTGGAGCAGGCCGGTGGCGCGCAGGGCCTCCTGCGACAGGATCAGGCGCGGGCCAAAGCCGACGCCGGTCGCGATCTTGTCGGGCTCGCTGACGAGAGATGCGCGCAGTTGCACGCGCGCCGCGCCGACAGTGATGATATCGCCGACCTGAAGGCCGAGCCGCCCCATCAGCACGGGATCGACGATGCCACCGAAAGCCGGCCCCTGCGGCGTCTCGCGCCGGCCCAAGCCTGCGTCGATGTTCAAGGGCGGTTCGGAGACGAGCGTGCCGATGGTCGGATAGGCGCCGTCCACCGCCTTGATCTCGACCAGCGCCGCGCCCTTTTCGCCGGCATTCGCCATGCCGCGCATCGTCGCGAGCGAGGAGACGGCGCCTCGCGCCTTGAGGTAATCCAGTTCGGCCTGGTTCGCCTCGCGATGGATCAGGGTGAAGGCCGCATCGCCCCCTAAGATTCTGCGCCCTTCCCGCGAGAGGCCCTCGGACAGGCCGCGCGAGGTCGAGGAGACGGCCGCGATCGCCATGACGCCGAGCGCCAGGCAGGCGATGAAGATGCCGAAGCCCTTCAGGCCGCCGCGCAGGTCGCGCAGGGCGACCTGCAACACAAGCGCCAGGCGCTGCGGAAAGCTGGTCGCGGCGGGTGCGGGGAAGGATGCGCGAGGAATCGCGGCGTCGCTGGTGCCGTGCATCGTCAGGCCGCCAGCGCGTCGGTATCGATACGGCCCGACCGCAGGCGGATCGTCCGGTCGCAGGCCTCCGCAAGCGAGGTGTCGTGGGTCACGAGCATCAGCGTCGCGCCGCGTTCGCGCCGCATGGCGAAAAGAAGATCGACGATGGTGCGCCCCGTGGTCTCGTCGAGATTTCCCGTCGGCTCGTCGGCGACGAGGATGGCGGGATCGGGGGCGACGGCGCGGGCGATGGCGACACGCTGCTGCTCGCCGCCCGACAATTGCGCCGGATAATGGTCCATCCGGTCGCCGAGGCCGACGCCGCGCAATTCCTGCGCCGCGCGTTCGAAGGCATCCGCGCGGCCGGCGAGTTCGAGGGGCAGGGCGACGTTCTCGCGCGCCGTCATGGTCGGCACCAGATGGAAGGACTGGAAGACGATGCCGATATGCCGGCCGCGGAACAGGGCGAGCCGGTCCTCGTTCAGCGACATCAGCTCCTCGCCCGCGACCATGACTTTGCCAGAATCGGGCCGCTCAAGTCCGGCCATCGTCATCAGCAGAGTCGATTTGCCTGAGCCCGAGGGGCCGACAAGGCCAACCGCCTCGCCAGCCGGGATTGTCAGGGAAATGCCTTTGAGGATATGGACGCGGGCGGCGCTGCGGCCGAGACTGAGCTCGACATCGCTGAGTTCGATCGCGGGATTCATGACACGGTTTTTCGATGTCGCGTCTGGGGAGGCGGTAAGCGGCATGATCGGATCAGTCTCCACGAAGATCTGGGGCGCGGTCTCGCGGTGGATTTGCGCCGCTTTCCCCTCTTACGGCGCAAGCACCGGATCGGTTGCAGCGGCATATGGGCGTGCAATGCGCTGGAACCAAGGCCCCGTCGCGATGTCCGGCTTGGGCACGATGGCCAGAACCGGGTTGATGCTTCTCATCACAGGCGGGATCGTCATGACCATCCTCGGACCGATGACCGGCAACATGGCGCAGGCCCAGAGCCGGCCCCTGCGGATCGTCGCGCTCGGCGACAGCCTCACCGCCGGCTACGGCCTGCCGGCCAATGCGGCGTTTCCGGCGGTTCTCGCACGGGCGCTCAAGGCGAAGGGCATCGCCGTCGAAGTCGCCAATGCCGGCGTCTCGGGCGATATCGCCCAGGGCGGCCTCGACCGGCTCGACTGGTCGGTGCCGGACGGGACGGACGGCGTGATCGTCGAACTTGGCGCCAACGACGCCCTGCGCGGCATGGACCCGGCCGGGACGCGCCGCGCCATCGAGGCGATCGTCACGCGGCTGAAGGCGCGGGGCATCGCCGTCATGCTCGCCGGGATGGAAGCTCCCCCCAATCTCGGCCCCGACTACGTGGCGCAATTTCGGAGCCTCTACGTCGACATCGCCGAGCGCCACGGCCTCGTGCTCTATCCGTTTTTCCTCGAAGGCGTGGCCGGACGGCGCGATCTCAACCTGCCGGACGGAATCCACCCGACCGCCGAGGGCGTGCGCACCATCGTCCGCAATATCCTGCCGACCGTCGAGACGTTCCTTTCGCAAATTCCCAGAACCCGCTAGGGCGCTACGAATGAAAGCAAGCAGGGACGCTGGGTGTCGTTCCAGGTCTTGCGGGACAATCACCGTCATTGCGAGCATCAGCGAAGCAACCCAGCAGGTGAGCGCATTAAGGCTGGGTTGCTTCGCTCCGCTCGCAAGGACGGATAATTTTGCCGGACTTTCCCGGCCACGGAGAATGACGACATGGACTATCGCCAGCTTGGCCGGACGGATCTCAAGGTTTCGGCCATCTGTCTCGGGACGATGACGTGGGGGCAGCAGAACACGGAAGCGGAAGGCCACGAACAGATGGACTACGCCCTGGCGCAGGGCATCAATGTCTTCGACACGGCCGAACTCTATTCAATTCCGCCGATGCGCGAGACGCAAGGTTCGACCGAGCGGATCATCGGCACCTGGTTCAAGGCCCGCAACAATCGCGACAAGGTGGTCCTGGCGACCAAGGCCGTCGGCCGCTCGGACGCGATGACCTGGTTCCGCGAGGGCGACAAGCCGGCCCGCGTCACCAAGGCCCAGCTTGTCGAAGCCTGCGACAAGAGCCTGGCGCGGCTCCAGACCGACTACATCGATCTCTACCAGCTGCATTTTCCCGAGCGGCCGATCCAGTGGGGCTCGAACCCGACGCGATTCAATCCGTCCGCCTATGCCCCGGCGGCGGACGAAAACCCGATCGAGGCGCAGCTCGAGGCCTTCGATGCGCTGGTCAAGGCCGGCAAGGTCCGCCATATCGGCCTCTCCAACGAAAGCGCCTGGGGCACGATGCGCTTCGTGACGACGGCCGAGCATCGCGGCCTGCCCCGCGTCCAGAGCATCCAGAACGCCTACAGCCTGCTGAATCGCACCTTCGAGGTCGCGCTGGCCGAGGTGCAGCTGCGCGAGCAGGTCGGCCTGCTGGCCTATTCGCCGCTGGCGCAGGGCTACCTCACGGGCAAATACCTCTACGGCGCGAAGCCGCCGGGCGCCCGGTCGACCCTGTTCAACCGGGGCCAGCGCTACGAGACGCCCGGTTCGGAAGCGGCGATCAGCGACTATATCGCGCTGGCGCGGGAATACGGGGTCGATCCGGCGGCGCTGGCGCTGGCCTTCGTCACCAGCCGGCCGTTCGTGACCTCGAACATCATCGGCGCGACCTCGATGGCGCAATTGAAGGTCGCGGTCGAGGGATCGCTTGCCGTCACGATCACGCCCGAACTGGAACAGCGCATCGACGCCATCCACCAGCTGCGGGGCAATCCCTGCCCCTGAAAGCCTCCTGGTCGTAAATTCATCTCCTCATCCTGAGGAGCCGCGAAGCGGCGTCTCGAAGGATGGCCAGGGAGCGAGGTCGGGCGGCCATCCTTCGAGACGCCATTTGTGATCAAATGGCTCCTCAGGATAAGGATTGGGAGTGTTTGCGGAGAGATCCGATGGCCGCCTGACCTGTGGATGGCGAACGCTGGTACGACGATCGCGTCTCGCCAATGTCACGGCCGCATGGCACTGATTCGCCATGCCGCGCCTGTTCACCGGTCTGGAAATCCCCCCCGATGTCGCCGGCCAACTGGCGACGCACCGGGGCGGGCTTCCGGGCGCGCGCTGGATGGAGCCCACCGACTACCACATCACCCTGCGATTTCTCGGCGATGTCGACGGCGGCATGGCGCGGGACGTGTTCGGGTTTCTGCAGGATGTCCGCCGGCCGGCGCTGAACGTGACGCTGGAGGGACTCGACAGCTTCGGTGGCGACAAGCCCCGCTCCGTCTTCGCCCGCGTGGCGCCGACGCCACAATTGACCGCGCTGCAACTCGACCACGAGAAATTGCTGCGCCGCCTCGGCCTGCCGCCCGAGAAGCGCAAGTTCAAGCCGCATGTGACGCTGGCCCGGCTGAAGGACGCGTCCCCCGTCGATGTCGCCTGGTTCCTGGCCTCGCGTCCGCTGGTGCGTCCCATCAGCTTTGTCGCCGCCCGATTCGTGCTCTATTCGTCGCGGGCGGGGGTTGGCGGCGGACCCTATGTGATCGAGGCGGCCTATCCGCTGGGTTGAAAAAGGAGACCGACATGGCCAAACCTCTTGCCCCGGACGACCGCGCCGCCGGCCTCGCCGCCCTGCCGCAGTGGCGCATGGTGGAGGGGCGCGATGCGATCACCCGGACCTTCACGTTCAAGGATTTCAACGCCGCCTTTGGCTGGATGGCCCGTGTCGCGATGATGGCCGAGAAACTCGATCATCATCCCGAATGGTCGAATGTCTACCGCACGGTCGAGGTCGTGCTCTCGACCCACGATGCCGGTGGCCTCACGAAACTCGATCTCCGGCTCGCCTCCGCCATGGATGCGTTTTTCCCGGCCACAGCCTGAGATTCAATCCGATACGTGTCCGCATAGGGCCATGCGTTCGCGCATATGGCCCGGTAACGGTGCGATCACATGGATCGGCGGCTTCCTGATGTCGTAGGGGATCGTCAGCGCCCGGGCGTGGAGATGCAGGCCGGGTCCGTCGAAGCGCGGGCCGGAGCCGTAGACCGGATCGCCGAGGATCGGAAAGCCGGAGGCCGCGCAATGCACCCGCAATTGATGCGTGCGGCCGGTCAGCGGTTCGAGTTCCAGCAGCGTGAGGGGCCGGCCCTCTGCGTCAGCCCCCCGCCCCAGCACCGTCCAGTTGGTGACGGAGGGCAGGCCGGCGGGATCGGCCTTCATCCACCAGCCCCGATCGGGATTAAGGCGTGCGAGCGCCAGATCGATGGTGCCGGTGGCGCCGATATCCGCACTTTCAGGGCCGTCCTCGACCACGGCCCAGTAGCGCTTGTCGACCAGCCCCTTCTTGAACAGCACATTGAGATGGGCAATAGCGCGCGGATGCCGGCCGAGCAGCAGGCAGCCGGAGGTATCCTTGTCGAGCCGGTGCGCGGCTTCGGGCTTGCGCGGCAGGCCGAAGCGCAGGTCGTCCAGGAGATGCGTCACCGTCACCAGGATGCGGCCGCGCGGATTGGGGCCGGGATGGACCGGCATGCCGGAGGGCTTGTCGACCACGAGGATCATCGCATCGCGGTAGAGCAACGGCAGGGCGGAAGTCTCCGCATCCGGCCTCGCGTCACCGGTCGCGACGATATCGGGTGCTGGCGTCATCATGCCGGTTCGGCTAACCCGGACGCTGCGACAAGACAAGCAGGCAACAAGACACGCAACGCATATGAACCTTTTTGTCATTCCGGGGCCGCGCAAGCGGAACCCGTAAACATCGGCATCGCCGGATCGCGCGGCGCGCTTGCCGCTGCCTCCTACGCCGATCGTGTTTATGGGTTCCGGGTTCATCGCGGCCGCGATGCCCCGGAATGACAAGGTGGTTTATCTGCAATCGCCCTGAGACACGCAGGCGCAGACAAGGCATGAGACGCGATGGCCGACAACGAACACCCCAAGCGCAGCTTCTTTTCGCGGCTGTTCGGGCTGGGAAAGGCGGAGGAGCCGACGGTCGAAACCGGGCCTTCCGCCGAGACGCTCCCGGCCGAACCGGCTTTTGACGAAACATCCGCCCCGGCCGCGCCGGTTGAGCCGGCCGTGGGTGGGATTGCCGAGCTTCCCGTCGCGCTGGAATCGCTTTCCGCCGAAAACGAGGCTCCCGTCGTCTCCTCCCTGCCGACCGCAGGCCCGGACCAGCCCGATGCGGCCGATGCTTCGGGAGCCGAGATCATCGGCGACGCGCCGACGGCGCTGCCGGTCTCAGTCCCGCCTTTCGCACCCATCGCCGCCGTGGAGCCGGCGCTCAAGGCCGGCTTCTGGGCCAGGCTGACGGCGGGACTCGCGCGCACCTCGTCGTCGCTGACGACCGGCATCACCGACCTCTTCACCAAACGCAAACTCGACGCCACGACGCTGGAGGATCTGGAGGACATCCTGATCCAGGCCGATCTCGGGATCGAATCCGCCGCGCGGATCGCCAAGGCCGTGGGTCAGGGTCGCTACGAGAAGGGCGTCAGTCCTGATGCCGTCCGGCAGATTCTCGCCCGCGAGGTCGCCGCCATCCTGGAACCGGTGGCGCGCCCGCTCCGCATCGAATCCGGCGCGGCCAGGCCGATCACCATCCTCATGGTCGGCGTCAACGGCTCGGGCAAGACCACGACGATCGGCAAGCTCGCCGCGCGCTTCCGAGCCGACGGGCAGACGGTCGTGCTGGCCGCCGGCGACACGTTCCGCGCCGCGGCCATCGAGCAGCTCAAGGTCTGGGGCGCGCGCACGGGATCGACCGTGATCGCCCGGGAACAGGGCGCGGATGCGGCCGGCCTCGCCTTCGAGGCGCTGACGGAGGCGAAAGCCAGCGGCGCCGACGTGCTGCTGATCGACACCGCCGGCCGGCTCCAGAACAAGACCGGCCTGATGGACGAACTCGCCAAGATCGTCCGCGTCATCAAAAAGGTCGACCCGGCCGCGCCCCATGCGGTATTGCTGGTGCTGGACGCGACGGTGGGGCAGAACGCGCTCTCGCAGGTGGAGGCCTTCCGCCAGATCGCCGGCGTGACAGGTCTGGTGATGACCAAGCTCGACGGCACGGCGCGGGGCGGGATCCTGGTGGCGCTGAGCGCGAAGTTCGGCCTGCCCGTGCATCTCATCGGCGTCGGCGAGGGCGTGGACGATCTCGAGACCTTCGACGCCCAGCAATTCGCCCGCGCCATCGTCGGGCTGGAGGATGACCGGTGACACAGACACCAACGACAGGCACCCTGCCCGCACCCCTGCCCAACCCGCTGATCAAGCTCGCCCTCGAATTCGGGCCGCTCGCCGTGTTCTTCCTCGCCAATTCCTATGGCGAGCGGCTGTTCGGCGTCGCGAGCGACCGGCGCATCTTCGTCGCCACCGGCGTGTTCATTGTCGCCTCATTGGTTTCGCTCGCCTTGTCCAAGGTGCTGCTGAACCACCTGCCGCGCATGGCGATCGTCAATGCCGTCGTCGTCTGCGTCTTCGGCGGGCTGACGCTCGCGCTCAACGACGAACTGTTCATCAAGATCAAGCCGACCATCGTCAACACCCTGTTCGGCCTGACGCTGCTGGGCGGCCTCGCCGCCGGCCGGCTGTTCCTGCCCTACGTGCTCGAGGGTGTGATGAACCTGACGCAGGAGGGCTGGCGCAAGCTCACCATCCGCTGGGGCCTGTTCTTCTTCGTGCTGGCCGTGCTGAACGAAGTCGTCTGGCGCACCCAGACCCTGGATTTCTGGGTGGCGTTCAAGGTCTGGGGCATCATGCCGCTCACCATCGCCTTCGCGCTCAGCCAGACGCCGCTGATGCTGCGCCATGAGCTCAAGAGCGAGGAAAGCGTCGTGGCCGCGCGGCGCGAGGAGTGAGCCAGCCGAAGCAGCGCGCTGCCGGTCTCAACTCAGTCGTTGCGGTCCCGTCATTAGCGCTTTCGGACTTCGGCCATGAGGCTCGCGACCCGCGCCGCATCGAGCGGGCCGACGAGCTTGACGAGGATCGTACCGTCGGGTCCGACCAGGAACGTCTCCGGCACGCCGTAGACGCCCCAGTCGATCGCCGAGCGTCCCGCCCGGTCGGTGCCGACCCGGCCATAGGGGTTGCCGAGCGCGCCCAGGAAGCGGCGGGCATTGTCCGGCTCGTCCTTGTAGTTGATGCCGAAGATCGCGAGGCGGCCGGTCCTGACGAGATCGGACGCGGCCATCTCCATCAGTAGCGGATGCTCGACGCGGCAGGGCGCGCACCATGAGGCAAAGACGTTGACCACCGTCATCCGACCGGCGGTGAGGTCGGCCTTGCCGAAGCCCGGCACCGGCGCGCCGTCGCGCAGCAGTCCCTCCAGCGGCGGCATCTCCAGGGTCGGGGCGGGGCGTCCGATCAGGGCCGAAGGCACGCGCGAGGGGTCGCCGGCGAAGAGCTGGAAGAGAAACAGCGCGGAAAGGGCGAGGAAGACGAGAACAGGGGCGAAGAAGAGCGCGGAGATACGCCGTCTCGCCGGCTTCCTCGGCGTTTCGACGCTCATGGGCCGCTCCGTTCCGGCGGCTCGGAGCGACGCGCGAAACCCTCGCCCTCGAGCCGTGCAAGCGCGCGCGTCTGCGCCCGGTGGTCGGACCAGAGCCAGGCGATCAGGCCGCCGACAATGACGGTGAACGCCGCATAGGCGGCCATGATGAAGCCGGCATGGGGGCTCACGTCCGATCCTCTTTCATTTGGAGACGATCCAGCCGCTCGGCCTTGAGAATGGTCAATGTCCGCACGCGGCGGCGCAGGATTTCGGTCCGCATCGCCACAATATGCAGCGTGATGGCCAGCAGCGTGAGACCCAGCGCGCAGATCGCAAGGGGCCCCAGAATCGAGGCGTGGATCGTCGGCCCGCCGAGACGGAACACCGAGGCTGGCTGGTGCAGCGAACTCCACCAATCGACCGAGAACTTGACGATCGGGATGTTGATGAAGCCGACCAGCGTCATGATCGCCACCGCGCGACCGGCCTTCGACGGCTCGTCCAGTGTGTTCCACAGGGCAAGAATCCCCAGATATATCAACAGCAAGACCAGCATCGAGGTCAGGCGCGCATCCCATACCCAGTAGGTGCCCCACATCGGCTTTCCCCAGACCGCGCCGGTGATCAGGCACAGCAGCGTGAAGGCCGCGCCAATGGGTGCCGCCGCCTTCTGCGAGACATCGGCCAGTGGATGGCGCCAGACCAGCGTGCCCAGAGCCGATACCGCCATGAGCGTATAGAGGAACAGTCCGAGCCAGGCGGCGGGCACATGGATGAACATGATCCGCACCGTCTCGCCTTGCTGATAATCGGGCGGGGCGAGAACGAGCGCGGCGTAAAGTCCTGCCGCGAGAACGCAGGCGCTGATGCCCACCAGCCACGGCAGAAGCCGTCCCGAAATGCGCATGAAGCGCCCCGGATTGGCGAGTTCGGTCAGCGAGAGGCTCAATGTTGAGGCCATGGCGCCCTCATGTAGCCGCCCGATTGCCGAGCCGCAATGCGGCGCTTGCGACGCGGTGATCGGGTGTCCTGGTCATTCGGGTGCCCGCAGGGCCGCGCTGGCCGCGACCGTACCGACGACGAGGCTTGCCAGCGAAATCGCGCAGAGCAGCAGGAACGGCGTCCGGAACGGAATCGGGCCTCCCATTGCCGCATTTGCAGCCGAAACACCGAATATCAGGGTCGGAATCATCAAGGGCGCGACCAGCAGCGCCAGAATCAGGCCGCCGCGCTGCAACCCGGCCGTCAGCGCTGCTCCTGCGACACCGATGAAAGCCAGGGCCGGCGTGCCCGCCAGCAGCGTCGCCATCAGCGGCAGCATGCTGTCAGGGGGCAGAGCCACCAGCAGACCGAGCACAGGCGCCATCAGCGCCAGCGGCAGGCCCGTGGTGAGCCAGAAAGCCAGCCCCTTGGCCAGAACGATCCATTCCAGTGCCAGCGGCGAAGCGCGCAGCAGATCGAGCGATCCGTCTTGCGCGTCAGCATGGAAAAGCCGGTCGAGGCCGATCAGCGTCGAGAGCAGCGCGCCCAGCCAGAGAATGGCCGGGCCGATCCGCGACAGCAGGTTGAGATCGGGGCCAAGCGCGAAAGGCACGAGCACGACGATGGTCAGGAAGAAAACGAGGGACAGCCCGCCGCCGCCGCCCGCGCGGACGGAAAGCGCAAGGTCGTGACGGATGATCGCCAGGAAAACGCCCATCAGCGCGAAACCCTTTTCATTGCTAGGGTTTTTCCGGAAAAGCGCCAAGCCAGATTTCGCGGGCGCCCTCCAGGTTCAGCGGTGTATGCGTGGCGGCGACGATCAGGCCGCCACCGGCCAGGTGTTCCGCCATCATCCCGTCGAGCAGCCGTAGGGAGCCCGAATCGAGCGCCGCCGTCGGCTCGTCGAGGAGCCACAAGCCGCGTCTCGCCACCAGCAAACGGGCTAGCGCCACGCGGCGCTTCTGCCCGGCCGACAGATATCCGACCGGAATGTCGGCGGCGTGGGCGAGACCGACCGTGGCGAGCGCGTCCAGGGTCGACAGATGTGGATCGCCGAGGAGAACACGCAGAAAATCGAGATTTTCCCGGGCCGTGAGCGCGGCTTTCAAGCCATCGCGGTGCCCGACGTGATGAATGTGCTCCGCATTCGGGCGATCATCGCCACCGCTCAGGACGATTTGCCCCTCGGCCGGCTGGATCCGCCCGGCGATTATGGCGATGAGGCTGGATTTGCCGGCGCCATTGGCCCCGGTGAGGATGACCGCCCCGCCCGCTTCCAGGACGAAGGAAATACCGGAGAAGATCCGTCGGCCGCCGCGCCGGCAGCCCAGGCCCTCGGCTTGAAGTCGGAGATACTGTCCAGTCAATTGATCTCACTTACAAATGATCTCGATCCATGTAGCCGGTTTGCGCAAAATCGACTATACGCCGATTACTCGCGGCACGCGCTTTCGCAAGCCGGGTTTGCGGGTTTTGGGCCGCAGGCGCATTTCGATCGCGCTTCTGGGGTCCAGGTTCTCGTGACTGCCGTCAGTCTTGCCGGAGCAACGGTCGCGTGTCCTTCAACCTCGCCTCCAGGGATTGGCATATGGCATCGCTCGACTCGTTCAAAAGCCGCAAGACACTCACCGTCAATGGCAAGAAATATGTCTATTATTCCTTGAAAGCCGCGGAAAAGAACGGCCTTGCCGGCATTTCGGCCCTGCCATTCTCGATGAAGGTGCTGCTGGAGAACCTGCTGCGCAACGAGGACGGACGCACCGTCACGAAAGCCGATATCGAGGCCTGCGCCGCCTGGATCAATGACAAGGGCACGGCCGGCAAGGAAATCGCCTTCCGTCCGGCCCGGGTGCTGATGCAGGATTTCACCGGCGTGCCGGCCGTGGTCGATCTGGCGGCGATGCGCGACGCCATGAAAGCTCTCGGCGGCGACCCGCAGAAGATCAATCCGCTGGTTCCTGTCGATCTTGTGATCGACCATTCCGTCATCGTCGACGAGTTCGGATCGCCCAAGGCGCTGAAAAAGAATGTGGACCTCGAATATGCCCGCAACGGCGAGCGCTATCGCTTCCTGAAGTGGGGCCAGCAGGCGTTCAAGAATTTTTCCGTCGTCCCGCCCGGCACCGGCATCTGCCACCAGGTCAACCTCGAATATCTCGCCCAGACGGTGTGGACCGCCAAAGAAAAAACCAAGACTGGGGGGAAAGCCGTCACGGTCGAGGTCGCCTATCCCGACACGGTCGTCGGCACAGATTCGCATACAACGATGGTCAACGGCCTTGCTGTCCTCGGCTGGGGCGTCGGCGGAATCGAAGCGGAGGCGGCGATGCTCGGCCAGCCCCAGTCCATGCTGTTGCCCGAGGTGATCGGTTTTCGCCTCACGGGCAAGCTGCAGGAAGGCGTCACCGCGACCGATCTGGTGCTGACCGTCACGCAGATGCTGCGCAAGAAGGGGGTCGTCAACAAGTTCGTGGAATTCTTCGGCACCGGCCTCAATGCGATGACGCTCGCCGACCGGGCGACGATCGCGAACATGGGCCCGGAATACGGCGCGACCTGCGGGTTCTTCCCGATCGATGACGAAACGCTGAACTACCTGACGACGACGAACCGCAAGACGGCCCGCGTGGCGCTGGTGGAAAAATACGCCAAGGCGCAGGGCATGTTCCGGACGAAATCGACGCCGGAGCCGGTCTTCACCGATACGCTTGAACTCGATCTTGGCACGGTCGTGCCGTCGATGGCCGGACCCAAGCGTCCCGAAGGCCGCGTCGCGCTCGGCGGGATTCCGGCCGGCTTCAAGGCGGCGATGGAAACCGACTACAAGAAGGCCGCCGAACTCAACCGCCGCGTTCCTGTGGAAGGACGCAAGCATGATCTTGGCCATGGCGATGTTTGCATCGCGGCGATCACGTCCTGCACCAACACCTCGAACCCGAGCGTGCTGATCGCGGCCGGTCTCGTCGCCCGCAACGCTGTCGCCCGAGGGCTGAAAGCCAAGCCCTGGGTCAAGACGTCGCTTGCGCCCGGATCGCAGGTCGTAGCCGAGTATCTCAGCAACTCCGGTTTGCAGAAGGACCTCGACAAACTCGGCTTCAACCTCGTCGGCTTCGGCTGTACGACCTGCATTGGCAATTCCGGGCCGCTTCCGGCGGAAATCTCGAAAGCGATCAACGATCAGGGCCTGATCGCGGCGGGCGTCCTGTCGGGCAACCGCAATTTCGAGGGGCGCGTGTCGCCGGACGTGCAGGCGAACTACCTCGCATCCCCGCCGCTGGTCGTCGCCTATGCGCTGGCCGGGTCGGTGCAAATGGATTTGACGACCGAGCCGCTGGGAACGGGCAAGGACGGCAAGCCTGTCTACTTGCGCGATATCTGGCCGTCCTCGAAGGAAATCCAGGCCTTCATCGCTGAATTCGTCACCAGGAAGATCTTCCGCGACAAATACGCCGATGTCTTCAAGGGCGATGCCAACTGGGCGAAGGTCAAGGTGCCGCCAGGCCAGACCTATGCCTGGGACGATGCCTCGACCTATGTGCAGAACCCGCCCTATTTCGCCGGCATGGGCAAATCGGCGACGCAGGTCGGAAGCATCAAGGGCGCGCGGATTCTGGGGTTGTTCGGCGACAAGATCACGACCGACCATATTTCGCCGGCGGGCTCGATCAAGGCGGCCTCGCCCGCGGGCAAGTACCTCATGGACCACAAGGTCGATGTGGCCGATTTCAACCAGTATGGGACGCGCCGCGGCAATCACGAGGTGATGATGCGCGGCACCTTCGCCAATATCCGCATCCGCAACCACATGATGGGTCCGAACGGGCGCGAGGGTGGCTACACGATCCATTACCCCTCCAAGGAGGAGATGCCGATTTTCGACGCGGCCATGAAATACCAGGCCGAAAAAGTACCGCTGGTGATCTTCGCGGGCATCGAATACGGCAACGGCTCGTCGCGCGACTGGGCGGCGAAGGGCACCAACCTGCTCGGTGTCCGGGCAGTGATCGCGCAGTCGTTCGAGCGCATCCACCGTTCGAACCTTGTCGGCATGGGTATCATCCCGTTCACACTGGCGGACGGCACGACCTGGGCTTCGCTCGGGCTGAAGGGCGATGAGACGGTAACGATCGAAGGCGTCGAAACAGTCAAGCCCCGTGCCAATATGACAGCGGCCGTCACCTTCGCCGACGGCACTGAGAAGAAAGTGCCGCTGCTCTGCCGCATCGATACGCTCGAAGAAATCGAATACTTCAAGAACAGCGGCATCCTGCAATACGTGCTGCGCCAGCTTGCGGCCTGAACGGACGAATGGATAAGGGGACGTGGCAACCGGGGCTTTCGAACCCCGGACCCACCTTTACGACTGGTTCGTCGCGCGGCTGTTTTGTCGGCTGTATGGTTGCCGCTGATTTGCGGGTCGTGTAGACGATCCCCTTGAAATCGATCGGGGCCGGGTTCGCCAGTATTGCTCGCGTCTCGCGGGCCTACCGGAAGAAGAGCCGGACTGCCCTTCAAGAGACGGAGCCAAGCCGTATGTCTGCCACTTTCGAAACGGTCGCGGGTATCATTTCCGAGACATGCGATATCGAGCGCGACAAGATCACGCCCGAAAGTCACGCGATCGACGATCTCGGCATCGATTCGCTGGCCTTCCTCGATATCGCCTTCGCGGTCGACAAGGCCTTCGGGATCAAGCTGCCGCTCGAGCAGTGGACCCAGGAAGTGAACGAGGGCAAAGCTCCGGCCGAGCAGTATTTCGTGCTCTCCAATCTCTGCCAGCGCATTGATGGACTCGTGGCCGCCAAGGCCTGAGACCTTGGGCATCGGCGTCAGACCAGACGCGATTCAAGGATGACGCGGTCCGATGCGGCTTGAATACTTCGAGATGATCGACACCGTGGCGGTTTTCGATCGCGACCGCGGCCATATCGAGACCCGGGCGCGGGTGCCGATGGAAAGCCCGGTCTTTGAAGGACATTTTCCCGGATACCCGTTGGTTCCTGGTGTTCTTCTCACCGAAACCATGGCGCAGGCCTCCGGTTACCTGATTTTGGCGCTCAACCGGCTGGCCTTGATGCCGTTCCTAATGGCCGTCGACAAGGCAAGGTTCAGGACCTTTGTGGAACCGGGGGCCGAACTCGATGTCTCGGCGGATCTGATGATGGAAGGGTCGGGCTACGCGGCCACGAAGGCGCGGATCGCGATCGCCGGACGGCCGATCTGCGACGCCGAGTTGCGCTTTCGCCTGATGCCGTTTCCCGAGGCGCTGGCAACGCTGATGAAGATACGCACCGATGCCATCGGCCTTGGACCCGCGATTCGAGCAGGGGCGATCCTCGAGCCCGCCAGCGCGAAAGCGGGCGAAAACGAAACGGCGGCTCCATGAAGCGCGATGTCGTCGTGACCGGAATCGGCCTGCTTTCGAGCCTTGGCGAGGGCGTCGGAGCGCATTTGCAGGCGATCCGCGCGCAGGCCGCGCCGAAGGTCGACACGCAGGCTTTTGCGCCCTATCCCGTCCACATGCTGGCGCCGGTCGAGCTCGATCGGCAGATACCGAAAAAGTCCGACCAGCGGCAGATGGAGCCCTGGCAGCGCATCGGGGTCTATGCGGCAGGCCTCGCTCTCGATCAGGCCGGTCTGAAATCCGATGCCGATGCCAAAAGTCTGTTGCAGGTCATCGTGGCAGCGGGTGGGGGCGAGCGCGACCATGCCGTCGACGGTGCCATTCTGTCCGGCCTGCGTCTGGCGAACGATCCGGGGAGTTTCCTCAACGAGCGGTTGGTGAACGACCTGCGGCCGACGCTTTTCCTGGCGCAACTATCGAATCTGCTCGCCGGCAATATCTCGATCGTCCATGGCATCACGGGCGCCTCACGCACCTTCATGGGGGAGGAACAGGCCGGCGTCGATGCGATCCGCATCGCCCAGGCCCGTATCGCGGCTGGGCAGGCCGACACGATTTTGGTTGGCGGCGCCTACAATGCCGAACGTCGGGACATGCTGTTGCTGTTCGAGGCGGGCGGCTACTGCCAGAAAGGCGATTTTGTGCCCGTCTTCGAACGCGGCCCGGATGGCGGTTTCATCACCGGCAGTGTCGGCGCCTTTCTGGTGCTCGAGGCCGCCGACAAGGCGAAGGCCCGGGGCGCACGGGCGTTGGCGGCGATCGATGCCGTCGCCTCCGGCCACAGCCGGCGGGCACCCGGCGATGTCGAGCGTGAAATCAGACAACAGGCGAAGCAGGCCGGGTTCCACGGAAGCGAAACCCTGATCGTCACCGCCGCGACGGGCATCGGCGGCGTGACACAGGAAGAACGCCAGGCCTTGTCATCGCTGGCACCCAAGGCCCAGATATTGGCGACCGGCGATTTTGTTGGCCACGCGGTCGAAGCGGCTTTCCCGGCCTCGGTCGCATTGGCCGCCCTGCTGGTCGAGGCGGGCGATGCGGGGCGTGTCGGCGTCAGCGGCGTGGCGCATTGGCGCGGCGAGGGCTTCGTCTGCGTGTCCCAGCCCTGAGCAACGTCGGAAGGTCGCTTACATGACAGATTCTCACCGCGATTCCAAAGGTCGGCCGATCGTCGCCGTCACCGGCATGGGCGTCGTCACCTCGCTTGGGCAAGGCAAGGATACCAACTGGGCGCGGCTGACAGCCGGAGAATCCGGTATCCACGGCATCACGCGGTTCTCGACGCACGGCCTGCGCACCACGATCGCAGGCACCGTCGATTTCCTGTTCGAGCAGCCCGTTTCAGCGCCTGAACTGTCGGAGAAGCTGGCGATGATGGCGGCGCAAGAAGCGGTCGCCCAGGCTGGAATCGGCGGTGACGGCCGGTTTCCCGGCGCGCTCTTCATGGCTGTGCCCCCCGTCGAAATGGAATGGCAGCACAAGCAGGACCTCGCGGCCCGCTCGGGCGAAACCGATATCACTTACGACACCTTGTTGAATCAGGCGGCGACCGGCGAATTCCGTTCGCTGCATCGTCTTTTCAGCTTCGCCGGTGTCGCCAATCACGTCGCCGACGTCTTCGGAACGCAAGGCTCGCCGATCTCGCTCTCGACAGCCTGCTCCTCGGGCGCGACCGCGATCCAGATGGGGGTGGAAGCGATCCGCCGGGGCGAGATGCGGGCGGCGCTTTGCATCGGCACCGACGGTTCCGTGCAGGCGGAATCACTGATCCGGTTTTCGCTGCTCTCGGCGCTGTCGACCCAGAACGAGGTGCCAGAGGCGGCGGCGAAGCCGTTCTCCCGGAACCGGGACGGGTTCATCATGGGGGAAGGCGCGGGCGCGTTGGTGCTGGAGGATTACGATCACGCGGTCGCGCGGGGCGCGACGATTCTGGGCATCGTTGCCGGTTGCGGCGAGCGCGGCGACGGCTTTCACCGCACGCGCTCAAGCCCGGACGGCAAGCCGGCCATCCTCGCTATGCAGGACGCGATCGACGATGCCGGGCTGACGCCCGACGATATCGACTATGTCAACGCGCATGGCACCTCGACGCCGGAAAACGACAAGATGGAAGCGATGAGCTGCCGCGCGGTTTTCGGTGAACGCATGGCGCACATCCCGATTTCATCCAACAAATCCATGGTCGGGCACACGCTCACCGCCGCCGGTGCGGTCGAGGCGGTGTTCTCGCTGATGACCATCGCGAACGGTGAAATTCCGCCGACCATCAATTATCACCAGCCCGATCCGGTGATCGCCCTCGATGTCGTGCCGCATGTCGCCCGGAAGGCGAAGGTGGCGCGGGTGATGTCTAACTCCTTCGGTTTCGGCGGACAGAACACCTGCCTCGTGTTTTCGAGCGGGCCGCCGCAAACACCATCCTCGCATCGGCCGGCAAATTCTTCGCCAAGCCCGACCGCATGACCGCCGGTCGTGTGTTGGTCAGCGGTGGCGGGAAGGGAGTCGGCGCGGCCATCGTCCGGGCGCTGGCGGCGGCCGGCCACGATATCGACTTCACCTACCGCTCCTCGCTGACGGCCGCGGAAGCGCTGGCGGCACGGTTGCACGACGAATACCCGGACTGCCGGATCCGGGCCCTGCCCCTCGACCTTGCGGACAAGGGCGCGCTGGACGCCTTCTGCGACACTTGCGAATCAGAAGCTTACTTCGGATTCGTGCATAATGCCGGCCAGCCCTACGACGCTCTTGCCGCGATGATGGTGCAGGATAAGGCGGAAGCCGCGATGCAGGTCAATTTCTGGGCCTTCACCCGACTCGCCAAGAGTCTGATGCGCGGCATGATCCGGGCGCGGGCCGGACGTATCGTTGCGATCGGCTCCGTCGCCGCCCTGCAAGGAAATCCGGGCAACGCCGCCTACGCCGCCTCGAAAGGCGCGTTGATCTCCTATGCCCGCACGCTCGCGATCGAAACCGGCAAGCGGGGAGTCACGGTCAACGTCATCGCCCCAGGTTTCATCGATACGGACATGATGGCGCCCTATGCCGCCTATCGCGACAAGATGGAGGCGCAGATTCCCGCCGGCCGCTTCGCCAGGCCGGAGGAAGTCGCAGGACTGGCCGTGTTCCTGATGAGCGATCCCGCCGCCTATATCACCGGCGCGGTCTTGCCGGTCGATGGCGGGCTAACGGCACGGCTTGGCGTCTATCGCTAGGGGTGGCCCTTCGACAAGTCGGAGCGATGTTTGACCTGATGCCCGGCCTTGGTTATCGCGTCAGCTCATTCCGCCGCGCTTCGAGGAACCACGCATGCGCTCACTTCAGCTGTTCGGTGATCGTGATCTCCGGCTGACCGAGATCGATCCCCCGCCTGCGCCCGGCGCTGGCGAGGTACAGGTGCGCGTGAAGGCCATGGCGCTCAATTTCCTCGATGTCTGGGGTTTTCGCGGCATGGCTTTCGCCAAGCGCAAGATGCCGCAAGCGGCCGGCGTCGAGGCCTCCGGCGAAATCGTCTGCGTCGGCGAAGGCGTGACGGGGCTGGCACCCGGCGACATGGTGACGATGTACGGCGCCGAAACCTGCGGCCACTGCAAGGCCTGCCGCGAGGGCCGCGACAATCTCTGCGAGAATGTCGCGGGCATCATGGGCTTCCACATCGACGGTTTCGGCCGCGAATTGCTCAATCGTCCAGCCCGACTGACCGTGAAGGTGCCGCCGGGTCTGACTTTCGAGCAGGCGGCCTGCGCGCCCATCGGGTTTGGCACCGTGCAGCACATGCTGTTCGATAACGCCAAGCTGGAACCCGGCGAAACGATCCTGATCCATGCGGGCGGGTCGGGGATCGGGACCGCGGCGATCAAGATGGCGAAGGCCATAGGCTGCGAGGTCTACACCACGGTCGGCGACGATGCGAAGGGCGAGAAGGCCGCGGCGCTGGGCGCCGACCACGTGGTCAACTACAAATCCGAACGATTCGAAGGCGAGGTCCGGCGCCTGACCAAGCGCAAGGGCGTCGACGTGGTGTTCGAGCATGTCGGCGCGGATACCTGGAACGGGTCGCTGCTTTGTCTGAAGCGCGGGGGACGTCTCGTAACCTGCGGGGCGACGTCGGGGGCTGCGGCGACGATCAACCTGATGCAGCTTTTCCAGCAGCAATACCGGATTTTCGGGTCTTTCGGCTGCTCGCTTCGCAACATCCGGGAGGCGCTCGACAAGATGGCGGCGGGACTTACCCCCGTCATCGATTCCAGTTTCCCGCTGAGCGCGTTCGAACAGGGCCTCGCCCGGCTCGAGGGCCGCCAGGTCTTCGGGAAGGTGCTTGTTACCTTCTAGGCCGCTTTCGGCCGTCCTTGGGAGCCACCGACCCTGGCGGGCGGAACTTGTATGGCCGGCGGGCTTGACCGGATGCCTTCGCGACCGATAGGCCAGAATGATGATGCGGGGGCCACGTCCGTTGGATTTTCTGCGCAATGCCGGCACGAAAGTGGTCACCCTTCTGCTGATCGGCCTCGTCAGAAGCCTGTTCGCGATCCTGCGCGCGCTGGGACCCGAGCGTTCGAGCAATCTGGGTGGGCGCCTGCTGCGGGCGCTGGGACCGCTGCTGCCCGCGCACAAGACCGCCGTCGCCAATCTCAGGGCGGCCTTTCCCGTGAAATCCCCTGCGGAAATCGCCCTGATCGCCGCTGGGGCCTGGGAGAATCTTGGTCGCACGGCGGCCGAATACGCGCATCTCGCCACGCTGTTCGACTACGATCACGCCAATCCGACACGACATGCCCGCGTCGAGGTCGAGGGTATCGAGCACTTCAACGCCCTACGCGACGACGGCCGGCCGGGGATCATCTTCTCGACGCATCTGGCCAATTGGGAATTGCCGGCGATCTGCGCCGCGACCTATGGGCTGGAGGCGACGGCGGTCTTCCGTCCGCCCAATAATCCCGCCATCGCCCGCGTCGTCCACGAGATCCGGTCCGGCTCGATGGGTGGACTGGCCGCTGCCCGGCAGGGCGCCGCCTATGCGATGCAGGCGGTGCTCGAAAATGGCGGCCATCTCGGCATGCTGGTCGATCAGCATTTCACGCGCGGTGTCGTGGTGCCGTTCTTCGGTATGCCTGCCCTCACCAACCCGGTGCTTGGAAAATTCGCGCGACGTTACGAGTGCCCCGTGCATGGCGTGCGGGTGATCCGGCTACCGGCCAACCGCTTCAGGCTGGAACTGACGCCGCCGCTTGAGTTGCCACGCGATGCAAATGGTGAAATCGATGTGCAGGGGGCGATGGCGATGATGACGCAAATCGTGGAAGACTGGGTTCGCGAACATCCGGACCAATGGTTGTGGATGCATCGCCGCTGGCGCCCGAACATGATCAAGGCTGACGCGATGGCCCGGTTCAGGGCGCAAGCATCGAATTCCGAACACGATCATCTCAAGGCAACGTGACTTTCATGTGAAAGCCTTTTGGCGTTCCTTAACGAAATAATTCGTCGTTTAACTCTAGAGCCAGATCATGAAAAAATTTGCCGGACGTGTTTTGCTTCTGTGTGCTGCGGTCGGCATCGGCCACTCCGCTCTGGCGCAGTCCAGTCAGCCACACGCGGTCATCGAGCTTTTCACCAGTCAGGGCTGCTCGTCCTGCCCTCCGGCGGATGCGCTGTTCGTCGATTTGGCCAAGGATCCTTCCGTCATCGCCCTGACGCTGCCGGTCGATTACTGGGATTACCTCGGCTGGAAGGACACGCTGGCCTCGCCGGCCTTCAGTTCGCGGCAAAAGAATTACGCCCTGCTGCGCGGCGACGGTAACGTCTACACCCCCCAGGCGGTGGTGAATGGCGGGGCACATGTCGTCGGTTCCGATCAGCGGGCCGTGAAATCGGCGAGCGCCTCGGCGACGTTGCCGATCCGAATTTCCGCCACCGAAAGCGCTGGCGTTGTCCGCCTGAGTGTGGGCGAGGGCACGGCCGCGCTGCGGTCGGGAACGATCTTTGTCCTCCCCGTTGTGCGTTCGCGGGAGGTTGCGATCGGCCGCGGCGAGAACAAGAGCCGGACCGTTACCTATGCGAATGTCGTGCGTGGCATCACCCGTGTCGGAGAATGGGCGGGTGAAAGCATCCGTTTCGAGGTTCCGGTCTCGCTGGCGCGTGGCGATGCCGATGGCTATGTCGTGCTGCTGCAGTCGGACACGCAGAAGCCGGGCGGCTCGAGCAAGCCCGGTACGATCATCGGCGCCTACCGCAGCCCCGGCTTGTCCGTGAACTCGCAGTAGGCCGGTTAGCTCGCGATAGACACCTCGAAACCCGGCATCGCCGTTGCGCCGCCCATGATGCGATTTCGGGCCAAGGGTCCGCGGTTCAGATCAGAATGACCTTGTCCGACAATTCATCCTCATCGCGCTCGCGAGGTGGAAAATCACGGGCGAGGAGATCGCCGGCCTTGCCCACTGCCAGAACGAGACCGTCCGCCAGGCGGTCGTCGGCGGTGGCGTCGGTCAGATCGTCGATGATCAGGCGCCACTGGCTGTCATCCACACGATCAGAAATGCCGGTATCGGCGAGAACCTCGGCATAGCGCTCGGCGAGCGCGACGTAGATCAGGATTCCGGTGCGGTCACGGGTGCGGCTGAGTCCCCTGACCATGAATTCGCGAGCAGCGACATCATGCGCCCGTCGGCGGCGCAGGAAACGGGGCACGAAGGCACCGTTCCAACCAGCCCAGAGGAAGGTACTCAGGAAAATCAGCGCCAGGGTCAACTGAATGGTGAAGACGCGCGCGGCACTGAATGTTGTCCAGGCGATCAGCGGAAAAGGCACGAGAAGCGACAGGATCAGCGCGACGATGACTGGCACGCTCTTGTAACTCGCGGCGATGCGGTCGACGACGACCACGATTTCTCCGGAGGTCCGCCGTTCCGCGGCGCGGATCGCATCGGATATCCGCGTCAGGTCTTCGTTCGTCAAATGTGTCATTGCCGTCACCAATCTCCCGATGCGCCGCCGCCGCCGGAGGACCCGCCGCCACCTGTAAAGCCACCCCCGCTGAAAAAACCTCCGTCCGAGGAGCCGCTACCCGAAAAGCCGCCTCCCGGCCAGCCGGGGCCGGGCAGGACGACCCATTGGCCCTGACGCGTCCGGTGCCAGCGCGACCCGCCGGAGCGTCGACCCTCCGACCTGACGATTCGCGACACGAGGATCAGGAAGATGATGGCGAAGACTGCCAGCACCAGGAGGTCCCCGAACGCTGGTCCGTCGTCGTCGCGGACCTTCGCCCGACGCTGCCACTCGTTCGCATCGCCGTCCAGTATGCCGAGGATCGCGTCGATCCCGGCCTCGATGCCGCCGCCGAAATCATCCGTGCGGAAGCGGGGCGCGATCGCGGTCGTGATGATGACTTTCGAGAGGGCATCCGTCAGCGCGCCTTCGAGGCCGTAGCCGACCTCGATCCTCAGCTTGCGCTCGCTTGGTGCGACAAGCAGAAGAACGCCATTGTTCCGGTCCTTCTCGCCGAGTTTCCAGTGGCGGAAGAGGCGATTCGCAAACTCTTCCACGGCCGCTTCCTGTAGCGAGCCTAGCGTGGCGACGACGACCTGGTCGCCCGTCTTTGTCTCGTGCGCGGCGAGCTTGGCCTCGATCCGAGCGCGTGTTTCGGCGGGAATCACATCCGCCAGGTCGACGACGCGTCCCGTCAGGGGCGGAAAAACCAGCTCGGCCGCGCAAACCGCCGCAATCAGGAGCATCCACAGCAGTGGAATCGCGCCAAGCCGTGACCCACGCGCAAGTCGTCGCCGCCGCTGACGATATCGTTCAAAGGCGGGATCAAAGCCGGTCCCGATCGACGCTAAACCGTGGCGCGCGCCCATCGCACCTGCTGGCGGCATCTAGAATTTCACCGCGGGAGGCCGCTCGGTGCCAGGGGTGGCGCTGAAGGTTTCCATCGGCTTCAAGCCCCAGAACAGGCGGGCCCAGATCACGCCCGGAAAAGTCCTGACCTCGGTATTGTAGATGCGGACGGCCTCCACATAGTCCCGGCGTGAAACGGCGATACGGTTCTCGGTGCCTTCGAGTTGTGATTGGAGAGCCAGGAAGTTGGCATTTGATTTCAGGTCCGGATAGCGCTCGACGGTGACCAGCAGGCGGCCGAGGGCGCCACTCAACTGGTTCTGTGCCTCCTGGAATTCGCGGAAACGCGCGGGATCGGTCACGGTCGCGGCATCGACCCTGATCTGGCTTGCCCTGGCCCGGGCCTCGATCACGCCGGTCAGGACTTCCTGTTCCTGCTGGGCGAAACCTTTCACGGTCTCGACGAGGTTGGGAATGAGATCGGCGCGCCGCTGATACTGATTCTGCACCTCGCTCCAGGCCGCCTTGGCCCGCTCCTCGAGCGTTGGCACTGTGTTGATTCCGCAGCCCGACAGCAGGGCGGCAAGGCCAAGCAAAGCCAGGGCGCTGGCCAGGCGCGTCAAAAGCCGACTATTGCGGCGCGGTGAAGCGGGCGAAGCAAGCATCATGTCGTTATTCTCCTTGCGATCGGATTCAGCGCGAAGCTAGTCGCGCCAGGGGCCGAGTGAAAGGCGGCTGCGGCCAAAACATGGTTGTCTTCCGCAATTGATGATGGTTGACGCTCGCGAAAGGGCTTACCCTGACATGGCCTTGATCGATCGCAGTGGCCACCCCGAGGGAGCGCTCCGCATGAAACGCATCTGTCTTGCCATCTTACTCGCGATGACCGTATCCGCGGCGACACCCCAGATTCTTGAGCGAGCCCCAGAGGGCGGGACAGGGCGCACGACCAAGCAAAGCGAGATCGCGACGCGCCACATGGTCGCCGCCGCCAATCCGCTGGCGGCCAGTGCCGGGCGCGATGTGTTGCGCGCCGGCGGCAGTGCGGTCGATGCGGCCATCGCTGTTCAGTTGGTGCTCAATCTGGTGGAGCCGCAAAGTTCCGGCATCGGCGGCGGCGCATTCATGGTCCACTGGGACGGCAAGGCACGGGCCCTGACATCCTTCGACGGCCGCGAAACCGCGCCCATGGCGGCAAGGCCCGAGCGATTCCTCGGCCCGGACGGCAAGCCTCTGGGGTTCATGGCGGCGGTCGTCGGGGGGCGCTCGGTAGGGGTGCCTGGCACCGTTCGCCTGATGGAGGCAGCGCATCGCCGCTACGGAAAGCTTCCATGGCCCCGGCTCTTCGAAAACGCCATTCGCCTTGCCGATGAAGGCTTTGCTGTGTCGCCCCGGCTGAACGGCCTGCTCGCCGGCGAAAAGGCACTTCGGTCCGATCCTCTGGCGCGTGCGCGATTCTATCAGGACGATGGCAGCCCGAGGCCCGTCGGTTTTCTGCTCAAGAGTCCGGCTTTCGCGGCAACCTTGCGGGTGATCGCCGAAAAGGGCGCGGATGCCTTCTATACCGGCGCCATCGCCGACGACATTATCGCACAGGTCACCGGCCTTGCCACCAATCCGGGAGACATGACCTTGGCGGATCTGGCAGGTTACCGCGTCATCGAACGCGAGCCGGTCTGCGCTCCCTATCGTGTCTTCACGATCTGCGGCATGGGTCCGCCCAGTTCCGGCGCCGTGGCGGTCGGTCAGATCCTGGGACTGCTCGAGGGGCACGATCTGCGCCGCCTTGGGCCAGGCGCCGATACCGCTCATCTTTTCGCGGAAGCCGGTCGCCTTGCCTTCGCGGATCGGGCTCAATATCTCGGTGATCCGGCGTTTCTAGCCGTGCCCACCGCCGGATTGCTGGATCGCGAGTATATCGCCAAGCGTGCGGCCCTGATCGATCCGGCCAAGGCCATCACGGGCCGCGCCAAGGCCGGCGAACCGCCAATGAAGCGCAGCTTTTTGTTCGCCCCTTCCGACGGGGTCGAATTCGGCACCAGCCACATCTCCGTCATCGATGGCGAGGGCAACGCGGTTTCGATGACCACAACCATCGAGGATGCGTTCGGCGCTCGTCTCATGACCAAGGGCGGCTTCCTGCTGAACAACGAACTGACCGACTTCTCCTTCGCCGCCACGGATGAAGGCCAGCCGGTGGCGAACCGCGTGGAAGCGGGCAAGCGGCCTCGTAGCTCGATGGCGCCGACCATCGTCTTCGATCATTTCGGCCGGCTGCACGCCGTTGTCGGCTCGCCGGGCGGCAGTCAGATCATCGGCTATGTCGCTAAGACGCTGATTGCCTTGCTCGACTGGAAGCTCGATCCGCAACAGGCCGTCGATCTGGCGAATTTCGGCAACCGTAACGGACCGACCGAGGTCGAGCGCGGCACGGAAGCGGAAGGGTGGAAAGCCGCCCTCGAAGCCAAGGGCCATCAGGTGCGCGCCATCGAGATGACATCCGGCATTCAGGCGATTCTGGTAACGTCCGAGGGTTACATCGGTGGGGCGGACGGACGCCGCGAAGGCGTCGCGATTGGGGACTGACATGGATTTCCCGTCAACGAGCCTGAATCTGGCTGCGAACCTCACCGAACTGACATTCGTGCCCGATGCTGGAACGATGCTGGCCTATTCCCTGGCTTGCTTCGTCCTGTTCATCACGCCTGGACCGGACATGAGCCTTTTCCTGGCGAAAACCCTGTCGGGCGGCCGTCAGGCGGGCATTGCCGCCGTCCTGGGGACTAATGGCGGTTGTGTCGTCCACACCTTGCTGGCCGCGCTCGGCGTTTCGGCGCTGCTGGCGGCCTCACCGGTCGCGTTTCTCATCCTGAAGCTGATTGGCGCCGTCTATCTGCTGTGGCTGGCCTATGATGCCATCCGCAACGGATCGGCACTGAACATCCGGCGAGGTTCCACGGAACCAAGACAGTCCTTTCGGCGCCTGTTCCTGACGGGCCTTGGCATCAATCTGACAAACCCGAAAGTGGTGCTGTTCTTCGTGACGTTCCTGCCGCAATTCGTGTCGGCGCAGGACCCGCACGCCGCCGGCAAGCTGGTGTTTCTCGGCCTTTACTTCGTCCTGTTCAACATCCCGCTGTCGGCGGTGATGATTCTGTCGGCTGAGCGTCTGATCGAGACGCTCAGGCGAAGGCCGCGGATTCTGCGGATCATCGATGTCACGTTCGCCGGCATATTCGGCGTCTTCGCTCTTAAGATCCTCGCGACGCAGGGACGTTGACGGCCTTGTCGGCGCGTCCTCCCGCATGTCGTCCGGCGATCAGCCAATAGACGAAGCCGGTCACGACGCCGACGAAGAACAGCGCGGCGCTGACGCGGAGTTCTGCCGAGGTCGGCGATCGTCCTATCTGAAGCATAGCGAGAGGTAGCACCGCCGCGAGAAGGCCGGTCAGAACGGCCTGAATCACGCCACCGCGCAGGGCGAAAATTTCGCCCATGAGCGCAACCAGCAGGATTGGCGCCACGAAAAGCGCGAAGGCAAGCCGCCCTCCCAACGCGAACACGTTCAGGAGCCGGGCAGAGGAGTCGTATCCTGCCGCGGCATCGTCGAATAAAGTGGCGATAAGCGCCTCGAACCCCATACCGATCAGCAAGCCAAGTTCGGGAACGAACGCGCTCGCCAGGAAAAACGCGATCATTCCTCCCGTCATCGCCATGACGAGGGCAAAGGGAATGACGATCAGCCAGCGTAGCAGCAGGTTCATGCGGATGGGTCGGACATCGCGGCGCCATTGGACCGCGTCTCGTCATCGAGAATCATCCGGGCCCGCGCCGAGAGCTTTTCAGTTTCGCTCTTCAACTGGCCGCAGGCCGCCAGGATATCGCGGCCGCGTGGCGTTCGGACCGGCGATGCATAGCCTGCCCGGAAGACGATATCCGAAAAATGCTCGATTCGATCCCAATCCGAGCAGGCGTAGCGAGTGCCGGGCCAGGGATTGAAAGGAATCAGGTTGATTTTCGCCGGTATGCCCTTCAGCAGGCGCACCAGATCGCGCGCTTCCGCATCACTGTCATTGACGGCCTTCAGCATCACATATTCAAAGGTGATACGCCGCGCGTTAGAGACGCCAGGATATGTCCGACACGCCTGCATCAGCATCTCGATCGGGTATTTGCGGTTGAGCGGCACCAGTTCATCGCGCAGGTCGTTCCGGACGGCGTGAAGCGAGATCGCCAGCATGGCACTGACATCCTGGCCGAGCGGAGCGATCTGCGGCACGACGCCCGAGGTCGACACCGTGATGCGCCGACGGCTCAAGGATAGCCCATCGCCGTCCGACATCACCTCGATCGCGTCGCGCACGCTCTCGAAATTGTACAGCGGCTCACCCATGCCCATGAAAACGATGTTGGTCACGAGGCGGCTGTCGTCATTGCGCGGGACGGTCCCATGGGCACCAAGCTGGCTGGGAAAATCGTTCAGACGCAGCCGTGCGACCATCAGCTGCCCGACGATCTCGGCGGCTGTCAGGTTGCGCACCAGGCGCTGCGTGCCCGTGTGGCAGAAGGTGCAGGTGAGCGTGCAGCCGACCTGGCTCGAAACGCAGAGCGTGCCACGCCCGACTTCGGGAATATAGACGCATTCGATCTCGGCGCCCCGGTCGTGAGGACCGGTTGGAGCCATCCGCATCAGCCACTTGCGCGTCCCGTCCGTCGACATCTGTTCGCTGGTGACTTCCGGAAGGGCCAGGGTGAAATGCGCCGCGAGCCGCATCCGCAGATCCTTGCCGATCGTCGTCATCGCCGACCAGTCTCGCGCGCCCTGTTGGTAGATCCAATGCCAGAGCTGCGATGCGCGCATGCGCCGCTCCTTTTCCGGCACGCCGATTTCGGCCAGCGCCGCGATGAGGCCTGCCCGCGTACGGCCGACAAGCGAAGGCAGGGTGGCGGGAACCCAAGTGGACGCCATGCTGGCCGGAACTGCCATCGGCAACGAAGCGGTTTCGGCCGTGAAGGAAGGATTCTGGTTCATCGCTCGGTCATATTCGTTCTGTGAGGCCGGAAAACGACCGCTGGCGTCGCACGCGCAGGCGGGACCCGGCAAGGTCGATCTGATTTCAGCAGCGTCGCCAACCGCTTCCAGGTGTTTCAAACAAGACGCACGCGGCCTCATGCCGCCGGCGAGTCGGTTTTCGCGATATTAAAACCCTCTGACCCCGCCGCCCACCTGGGCGGTCGCGGTGGCCTGAAAAGTTACCGGCAGGCGTCCTCGGCGCGCTTGACGGTCTGGGCTATGCCGGCGAGGGAATACTTGTCGCTCGTCGGGTTGCCTCTTTTGGAAGTGCCGCGAATTTCCAGATCGGTGCCCTTGCGCATCGCCTCCAGCATACGCGGTTCCTCGGCTGGATTCTTGAGCCACAGATTTTGGCCCTTGGCCGCCAGAACGAAACGCTGATCGCCGATAACCGCCTGATGTTCCACGGTTTCCTTCAGATCGAATTTCATGACGAGGCTGATTTCGTTCCGCACGCCCTCGGCCGGGCGCGACGATACGAACAGATAGCCATCGACGTCCTTGAGATTGGCGGGGGCTCGCGATGTCGGCTTGGCGAGCGCGTAGCACATCTTCGGCCGCCCGGGCTGCGAGGCGAAGGCCTGCCAGCGGCCCGCGGTTTCCAGCAGCAAGGCCTGCGTCTGGCCATTCTGCGTCGCGGAGGCGACCTGTGGCTTGGATGCGGCGGCGGGCTTCTGCTGTGCCGACGCGGGCAGGCCTGAGCCGATCGAGACGATGGCGGCGGTGACAAGGGCAACAAGCGTCGTGAGGCGATGATCTGTAATCATGTGTCACTATCTGAACGGGTTACGATCGGACTCCGCGCCAGGGCGCGAGATCACACATGCCATGAACCGGGCAAAAATGCGATGGCGATGTTTTATTCAGCCGCACGGTTTCACCAGCCGGATGCCCATGCCAATATATGTATATGTTCATTGTCACGCGCGCGAACGGATCACGGATTTCCGATATTGGCTGCTTCGGGCGGCGGCCGTTGTGTCGGACAGACCATGGGAAGCGATGGCTTGATTGAGCCCGACGATCTGGCACTGCTGATCGCCGCCGTGGCGAAAAGGCGTGATCGCCTTGCGTTCGCGCGGCTTTTCGATCATTTCGCCCCTCGTCTCAATGCCTATCTGATCAAGATGGGCACCGATCCGGCTATGGCCGAGGAGATCGCGCAGGATGCATTGGCCGTGCTCTGGCACAAGGCGGACTTGTTCGATTCCGAAAAATCCTCTTTATCCACATGGCTTTACCGGATCGCACGCAATCGCCGGATCGATGTCGCGCGGCGCGACCGCTCGGACCGGATCGATCCGGACGACCCGATTCTGCATCCGGCTCCGACCCCGCAGCTCGACGACTGGCTCGATGCCAGCCAGCGCGAGGACGCGGTGCGCCTGGCCATGGAAGGTCTGCCGGCCGAACAGCTGTCGCTGGTCAGGCTGGCGTTTTTCGAGGGCTTGTCGCATAGCGAGGTCGCCGAGCGCACGGGGCTGCCGCTCGGTACGGTCAAGTCCCGGATAAGACTTGCCTTTTCACGGTTGCGGCGGGCGCTGGAGGCGGAAGGCGTGGTCGAACCGGGGGGATCCCGTAAAGCTGACTCAAGCTCTTGAAATCACAGGTCTTTCAGTGTTTCTTGTGCCTTCGCTCGATGCAGGTCGCTGATCGAGCCGGCGACGGCGGCGATGGCCGCGGCAATGACAGCGGCATCGTCGGTGAAGCCCAGCAGCGGCAGAATGTCGGGAATGGCGTCGACTGGCAGTACGAAATAGCCCAGCGCCAGCATCAACGTGACGCGCACACGGCGCGGCGTTGCCGGATCGCGGGTGCAATACCAGGCGGCGAGCACATCCTCGGCGAAGGGCAGCCGGCCGAGGAACTTGCCGAGAAGCGCCAGCAAACGCACCCCGAAGTGATCTTCCTCGCGCTGGAGGCGCCGGATCTCGGCCATTTCCTCGGCGGTGAAGCGGCGGCTGAAGGTTTCGCTCATCGTGACCTCCTGGATGCGACGGGGAAAGATGTGGCCCCGGATCGGGGCGACCGCAAGTGGGCGGGTCCCGGGCCTCTCGCCCGCCATCGGTCGGGCGCCGCAACCGCGAGGCGCCGCGTCTCCAATCCTCATACTATCCTGGACCCTTGATACTATCCTGGACCCTTGGATTGGCGCGGCATCTGGTCTAGGTCAACGCAAGGTCGCAAGCCTCGACCGGGGCGCCGCAGGCCGTCACGCCAAACCATTGTCATTCCCGCCTCGGCCTCCGCTGCCTTCGCGTCCACCGCCCTTTTCCACGAGACGTTCTGAACCGGGTGCATTCATGAAACTGTCCTCTTCCTTCGCGGCGATCGTCACCGGGGGTGCCTCGGGTCTTGGCGAGGGCACAGCGCGCATGCTGGCCGCCGAGGGCGTTAGGGTCGCGCTGTTCGACATGAACGCCGAGCGCGGCGAGGCGGTGGCGGCGGAGATCGGCGGGATGTTCGTGCCCTGCGACGTCGCCAACGAAGCATCGGTCGAGGCCGCGCTGGCGACGGCACGGACGGCGCATGGCGTCGAGCGTATCCTGGTCAACTGCGCCGGCATCGCGCCCGGTCGCCGCGTCGTCTCGCGGAAGCGCGAAACCGGCGAACTGGTCGCCCACGATCTGGCGACGTTCGAGCGGGTGATCGCGGTCAATCTCAGCGGCACCTTCCGGATGATCGCGAAATGCGCGGTGGCGATGGCCGGGCTCGACCCCTGCACGCCGGACGGCTCGCGCGGGGTGATCGTCAACACCGCCTCGGTGGCGGCCGAGGACGGTCAGATCGGCCAGGCGGCCTACGCGGCATCGAAGGGCGGCGTCGCCGGCATGACCCTGCCGATCGCCCGCGATCTCGCGAGCGCCGGCATCCGGGTCATGACGATCATGCCCGGCCTGTTCGAGACGCCGATGTTCGCTTCCGTGCCGGACGATTACCGGGCGGCCCTCGAAGCCTCGATCCCGCATCCCTCCCGGCTGGGGAGGGCCTCGGAATACGCGGCGCTGGTGCGCGCCATCATTGAGAACGACATGCTCAACGGCACCTCGATCCGCCTCGACGGCGCCATCCGCCTCCCGCCGAAATAGGACGGGACGGCCGCCGCGTCCGCCCGCAGGTCGTTGACGGCGGGTGACAGGCCCTTATGCTGATATATCAGTTGCAGAGGTCATCCGCCCATCACCCTGAAGGGCCGGAGCCTGGCGCCCGCGTGACAGCGCGGCCTCAACGATTCCGGCACTGGAATCGCTCCCGGAGATCGATGATGGAAGAAACCTGGCGCTGGTTTGGACCCAAGGACGCGGTGACGCTGCGCCATATCCGGCAGACGGGGGCGCGGGGCATCGTCACCTCGCTGCACGAGATCCCCTATGGCGAGGTCTGGAGCGTGGCGGCGATCGAGGAGCGCAAGGCGCTCATCGCGGCCGATCCCACGCTCGGCCTGCGCTGGAGCGTCGTCGAGAGCCTGCCGATCCACGAGGCAATCAAGCTCGATGCCGGCGACCAGACGCGGATCATCGACAATTACCGCGCCTCGATGCGCAATCTCGCCGCCTGCGGCGTCACCACGATCTGCTACAATTTCATGCCGGTCATCGACTGGACCCGGACCGAACTCGCCTGGCCGACACCGGGCGGCGGCCGAGCCCTGCGCTTCGGCCTCGTCGAATTCGCGGCCTTCGACTGCTACATGCTCAATCGGCCGCGGGCCGAGGACGAATTCGCGCCTGAGACCCTCGATGCCGCGCGGCGCTGGGTCGCCGCGGCCAGCGAGGCCGACAAGGACAGGCTGCTCGCCGCGATCATGGCCGGGCTGCCCGGCGCCTATGACCGCTATGACATTCCGGGTCTGCGAACGATGCTGGCGCGTTATGACGGCGTGACCGGCGCGGTCCTGCGCGAGCGCCTGGTCCGCTTTCTGCAAGCGATCATCCCGCTCGCCGAGGAACTGGGTCTGGTTTTCGCGATCCATCCCGACGATCCGCCGCGATCGCTGATGGGTCTGCCGCGAATCGTCTCGACGGAAGCCGATATCGGCGCCCTGCTCGGTGCCGTCGACAGCCCGGCCAACGGCCTGACGCTGTGCTCGGGGTCGCTGGGCGCCGGCCCGGCCAACGACGTGCCGGGAATCGCGGCCCGCTTCGCGCGGCGGGTCCATTTCGCGCATCTGCGCAATGTCGCCAAGGAGGCCGACGGCTCCTTCACGGAGGCCGACCACCTGGATGGCGATACGGACATGGTGGCGTTGGTGACGGTGCTGCTCGCCGAACAGGAGCGGCGGCGCCTGGCGGGTGACGGCGCCGGAGCCGGCTGGCGCATTCCCATGCGCCCCGACCACGGCCACGAACTGATCGACGATATCGGGCGCGGCACGCATCCGGGCTATCCGATCATCGGCCGCCTGAAGGGGCTTGCCGAACTGCGCGGCGTGATGCGGGCCGTGTCGGCTGCGCAAGGCTGGCCGCTGGCCTAGGGCGGCAGGTACCTCCAGGGCATCGCCGTCACCACCACAAAGCCCGAATCGGCCGCCAGTCTGCCGTTGCGAGCCGCAGTCACCTTATCGCGATCGCGGCCAGATGATCACGGCGGGAGCCGCGTGCCGGGAGAGGCGTGGTCGCTAAAGGGTCTCACGATTGTAAAAGTCTCGAAGTTGCGAAGAATCTCGCGGTCGCCCGGGAAATGCGACATGCTGCTGCAAGGGGGAGATCGATGTCACACGCGAATGACGCAGGGCGCGGGACGGGCGTCTCGCCCAAGGGCCTGTTTCCAGCCGGCCTCTTCCTGCTTGCCTTCGTGCTGGGAGGGCTGATTCCGAGCTTCGCCGGCGCGCAGGTCACGCTCCTCAACGTCTCCTACGATCCGACGCGCGAACTCTACCGCGAGATCAACGCCGCGTTCATCGCCGAGTGGAATGGCGCGCATTCGCGCAAGATCAGGGCGATCCGCCAGTCGCATGGCGGCTCCGGAGCGCAGGCGCGTGCCGTCATCGATGGGCTCAACGCCGATGTCGTGACCCTGGCGCTCGCTGGCGACATCGACGCCATCGCCGCCCGCACGACCCGTCTGCCGAAGGACTGGCAGGCGCGACTGCCGCGCAACGCGTCGCCCTATACCTCGACCATCGTCTTCCTCGTGCGCAAGGGTAATCCCAAGGGGGTTCGGGACTGGGGCGACCTCGCACGGGCCGGCATCCAGGTGGTGACGCCCAATCCGAAGACCTCGGGCGGTGCGCGCTGGAACTATCTGGCCGCCTGGGCCCATGCGGACAAGGCCTTCGGCGGCGACGAGGCGAAGGTGCGTGACTACATGGCCAAGGTGCTCGCGAATATTCCAGTGCTCGATACCGGCGCGCGGGGCGCGACCACGACTTTCGCCCAGCGCGGCATCGGCGACGTGTTCCTCTCCTGGGAGAACGAGGCGTTCCTGGCGCTGGCGGAGTTTGGCGCCGACAAGCTCGAGATCGTGGTGCCGAGCCTCTCGATCCTGGCCGAGCCGCCGGTCGCGATGATCGACGGCACCGTCGACGCCAAGGGCACGCGCGCCGAGGCGGAAGCCTATCTGCGCTTCCTCTACACCCCAAAGGCACAGGCGATCATCGCCCGGCATGGCTATCGCCCCCGGGACCGGCAGCACGCGGACCCCAAGGATCTCGCGAAATTTCCTGAGATCGCGCTCGTCACCATCGACGATGCCTTCGGCGGTTGGGCCAAGGCGCAGGCGACGCATTTTGGCGATGGCGGCAGCTTCGACCAGCTCTACAAGCCGGGCCGCTGATGGCGACGTCCGCGACCGCCGCCGCCGGGACGACGCCGACCTTCCGCTCCGGCGGCTTTCGCGAGCGCAGCATCCTGCCGGGCTTCGGGCTGTCGCTGGGGCTTACCATCACGGCGCTGTCGCTGATCGTGCTCATTCCCTTGGCGGCACTGGTGCTGCGGGCCGCCGGGGCCGGTCCGGCGGAGGCGTGGGCGCTGCTGACCTCGCCGCGGGTGCTGTCGGCGCTTAGGGTTTCGTTCGGCACGGCTTTCCTCGCCGCGATCGTCAACGTGGTCTTCGGCACGATCATCGCCTGGGTACTGGTGCGCTATCGTTTTCCGGGACGGCGTTTCATCGATGCCGCCGTCGATCTGCCCTTCGCTCTACCCACGGCGGTGGCGGGCATCGCGCTCGCCTCGCTCTACGCGCCCAATGGCTGGATCGGCGCCTGGCTGGCGCCGTTCGGCCTGAAGATCGGCTATACGCCTGCCGGCATCCTGATGGCGCTGGTGTTCATCGGCCTGCCCTTCGTGGTGCGGACGGTGCAGCCGGTGCTCGCGGAGATGGAAACCGAGATCGAGGAGGCCGCCGCACTGCTCGGCGCCAGCCGTCGGCGCGTGATCGCCACGATCGTGCTGCCGCCGGTGACGCCGGCGATCCTGACGGGTTTCACCCTCGCCTTCGCCCGCGCCGTCGGCGAGTATGGCTCGGTCATCTTCATCGCCGGCAATATTCCGATGGTGAGCGAGATCGCGCCGCTGCTGATCGTCATCCAGCTCGAACAGTTCGATTATGCCGGCGCGGCCGTTATCGGCGTCGCGATGCTGCTGACCTCCTTCGTGCTGATCCTGGGATTGAACCTGCTCCAGGCGGCCTTGCGGCGGAGGCTCGGCCATGTCTGAAACCCTGCTTCCCCTGGCGCCGCCCGCCGCCGCCTTGTCGCGGACGGGCAGAAGCCCGCGCATCCGCGACGAGAGCCCGATCGCGCGCGCAATCCTGATCGGGCTGGCGCTGGGCTTTCTCGGGCTGTTCCTGGCGCTGCCGCTGGCAATCGTCTTCCTGGAGGCCCTGAGCCGGGGCTGGGGCGCCTATCGCGAGGCGATCGCCGATTCCGACGCGCTGGCGGCGATCCGGCTGACGCTCATGGTCGCGGCCATCGTCATGCCGCTCAACGTCGTGATCGGCATCGCCGCCGCCTGGGCGGTGGCAAAATACGAGTTCAGGGGCAAGAGCGGGCTCGTCTCGCTGATCGACCTGCCATTCTCGGTGTCGCCGGTCATAGCCGGGCTCGTCTATGTGCTGCTGTTCGGCGCGCAGGGGCTGCTTGGACCCTGGCTGAAGCAGCACGACATCGAGATCATCTTCGCCCTGCCCGGCATCGTGCTGGCGACGCTTTTCGTGACCTTTCCCTTCATCGCGCGCGAACTGATCCCGCACATGCAAAGCCTGGGAAACGCCGACGAGGAGGCGGCCCTGACGCTGGGTGCCTCGGGCTGGCGCACTTTCCTGACGATCACCCTTCCCAATATCCGCTGGAGCCTGCTTTATGGCGTGCTGCTCTGCAACGCCCGCGCCATGGGCGAGTTCGGCGCGGTGGCGGTGGTCTCGGGCAAGATCCGGGGATTGACCACGACAATGCCGCTGCATGTCGAAATTCTCTATAATGAATACATGGGCGTCGCGGCCTTCGCGGTCGCCTCGCTCCTGGCGCTGCTGGCGTTGATCACGCTGGGCGCCAAGACGATCCTCGAATGGCACTATGCCGATGAGATCGCCGCGAGCCGGCGGCATTGAGGTCGCGGATGACGACGCGGCAGCGCAGATCGGGGAATGCCGTATGTCGGTCGCCGTGACCATCCGCCAGGCCAGCCGCCGCTTCGGCGATTTCCGGGCGCTCGACGGCGTCTCGCTGGGAATCGAGCCCGGCGAACTTGTCGCGCTGCTCGGCCCCTCGGGCTCGGGCAAGACCACGCTGCTGCGCGTCATCGCCGGGCTCGACGAGGCGGATGCCGGGGAAATCCTGTTCGACGGCCTCGACAGCCGGGGCCTCACCCTGCGCGAGCGGCGGATCGGCTTCGTCTTCCAGAACTACGCCCTGTTCCGGCATCTCACGGTCGCCGGCAACATCGCCTTCGGCCTGAAGGCGCGGCCGCGCCGGGAGCGGCCTTCACGCGTCGAGATCGACCGGCGCGTGGGTGAACTGCTCGATCTGGTGCAACTGCCCGGCCTCGAGACGCGCTATCCGAGCCAGCTCTCCGGAGGCCAGCGGCAACGCGTCGCCCTCGCCCGGGCGCTCGCCATCGAGCCCCGCGTGCTGCTGCTGGACGAGCCCTTCGGCGCGCTGGACGCCAAGGTGCGCAAGGACCTGCGCCAATGGCTGCGGGACCTGCACGGCCGGACCGGCCACACGACGCTGTTCGTCACCCACGATCAGGACGAGGCGCTGGAACTCGCCGACCGGGTGGCGATTCTCAATCGCGGGCGGCTGGAACAGGTCGGCACCCCGGACGCGGTCTATGACGATCCGGCCACGCCCTTCGTCTGCGATTTCATGGGCGAGACCAACCGCTTGCCGGTGTCGCTGCGGGAGGGCAAGGCCTGGCTCGACCGGCGACCGATCTTCGCGGGCCAGGGCGGGGAAAGCGGGGCAGACCTCGAGGGTCATGTCGGAGGACATCTCTATGTGCGCCCCCAGCATCTGCGCCTGACGCCGCTGGAGGGCGCGGCTTTTCATGGCACGATCGCGGCGGTGCGCCGCCATGGAGCCGTGCGGCGGGCGGACGTGACGATCGCCGGCGTGGACCGGCCGGTCGAGGTCGACATCGCCGACCAGGAGGCGCCGGCGGTGGGCACCGCCATCGGCCTGCGGATCCTCAAGGCACATGTCTTCAGGGTGTAAGTCTTCCGGATATAGGATGATCCCGCCAGCCGGGACCGCTCCCTCAAGCCTCGACCGCCGCCGGCACCTGGTAGGCGGTCGTCGACTTGATGCGTTCCATGGCGAAGCGCGAGGTGACGTTCTTCAAGGGGAAGGCCGTGATCAGGCGCTGGTAGAAGGCATCGTAGCTCGCCATGTCGGCGACGACGACGCGCAGCATGTAATCGACATCGCCGGCCATGCGGTAAAGTTCCATCACCTCGGGCATCGACGAGACGCCGGCCGCGAATTGCTCCAGCCAGCGGCCGGAATGATCCGGCGTCTCGATCGAGACGAAGACGGTGAGGCCAAGCCCGATCTTCTCGGGGGCGACGAGCGCCACGCGCCGGAGGATGATGCCGGCCTGCTCGAGCTTCTGGATGCGCTTCCAGCACGGGGTCTGCGACAGGCCGACCTTGGCCGACAATTCCGCCAGCGCGATGTCGGCATTGTCCTGCAGCAGGGTCAGGATCTTGCGGTCGATGCGGTCCATTGTGTTCGGTCCGTCGCACGGGGCCTAGGTTTAGTCGATTAAGGCTTAGTCGATCAAGGCGTGGTCGATCGCTGTATACTCGAACACATTCGCTCAAATGCCATGTTCTTCGTTCTGGCGATGTTTGCCGTCTTTCTTAACATGAAATCAAGAGGCTAATCGTAGCGTTTTGAAATGAACACGATCACTCAGCAACTCAAGAAATTTGCCGAAGAACAATGCGGCGCAACAGCGATAGAGTATGCGCTGATCGCGTTGTTCGTGGCGACCGCTACCATCGGCGCCTTTACAGCGGTCGGTGTCAGTGTCGCAACGGTTGTCACGGGCGTTGCCGCCGCCTTCTCGTGATCATTCCGCGGCGACCTTGAAATTCTGAAGATTATCCAGACTTTGAACAATATGCTCGGCCAGTGCCTGCGTCAGGGCCGAGGGGTCGAACCGGGTTCGCAGCAACCCGATGCGGCAGGTGGGCAGGGTCGGGAAGCCGTCGGCCGCACCCAGCACCCGCATGCCCGGCCGCACCGCGCTTTCGGGCAGGACCGAAACTGCCAGGCCGGCGAGAACGGCCGCCCCCACTGCGGTTGAATTCCAGCTCGCATAGAGCACTCGGAATGGCCTTCCCTGCCGTTCCAGTCCCTCGACCGCCACCTGGCGCCAGTTGCAGGTGGGACGGCCGAGCGCGAGGGGCAGGGGCGTCTCCTCATGCACGGCGTGGCGCTGCGAGGCGACCCAGAGCAGCGGCTCGATGCGGATGACCTCGCTCGTGCCGCGACTCTCGACATGGGTGACGATGGCAAGGTCGAGATCGCCGGAATTGACCCTCTCGACCAGCATCATCGTCGGCTCGCAGACGACTGTGACCTCGGCTTTGGGATTCGAACGGGCGAAACGGGCCAGAATCTCCGGCAGATAGCGATCGGCGTAGTCGTCGGGCACGCCGAGCCGCACACGGCCCTTGAGATCGGCCTCGGCGAAGCTCGCGACGCATTCGAGATTGAGCCGGACAATGCGTCGCGCGTAATCGAGCAGCCGTTCGCCATCCTCGGTCAGCTTGGCATGGCGGCCGTCGCGCCCGAACAGCGGCCGGCCGACGCGCTCCTCCAGCCGCTTCATCTGCATCGAGACGGCCGATTGTGTCTTGTGGACGATGTCGGCGGCGCGGGTGAAGGAGCCGGTGTCGGCGATGGCCACGAAGGTCTTCAACTGGTCGGAATCGAGCACATGCGCCATGGCGTTCCCATACATCACCGATTGTTGTGGTTTAGATTACAAGCATTCGTTTCACTTATGCAACTGGGTGTTTTAGGTTCTTGTCCTGACACCTGACCAAAGCCCCGCACGGTGCAGGGTTCCACCGGGCTCACCGATCCCGTGGCGGTGTCATTATTCGAGGAGAAGTCCCGTGCTGCTCGTCAGCTTCATTGTCCGACCCGTTTCCACCTTCCTCCGCCAGAGCGGACGGGGTGCGGCCCAGGTTTTCCGCGGCATGAATAGGCTCGCCACGATCTGGCAGAACCGGCGCGACGTCGTACGCCTCTCGCAACTGAGCGCCCATGAACTGAAGGATATCGGCCTCACCCGGTCCGACGTGGTCGGCGCGCTCGAAACCGGCTGGTTCGAGGACCCGTCGCTGGCGCTCGCCGCCCGCTCCGGGATTCTTCAGGAGAACGCCGCGAGCCGCCGCAGCCGCACCGGCGATCATGCCGTCGCAACAACGGCCGATGCCGATTATTCCGGCACTTCCGCCGCGCACTGCGTCAAGCCGCATGGCCATGGCGCCCCCGTGACCTGCTGAACCGGCGATTTGCCGAACCGAACTTGCTTTGCGAACCGAACTTGCGCTGTGCCCGACCCCTGGGTCGCAGCCCGACTGGGCGATCCGAACCGGCGAAGCCGCCGACGGGTCGCCCTTTTTTATCAGCTTTCCGGGGTCGCGCACTTTTCCGGTGCGGACCCTCTATTTTCGCTGTCCGCTCAGCATAGCGTCGAAGATCGATTGCAGATTGGCCTGATGATGCTCCTGGATCGCCTGTCCGGTGCCGAACATGCTGGTGAGCGCTTCCAGCCCTTCCGCGGCGGGATCGTATTCCGGCTCCGGCGGCGGCGGGGGCGGCGGCTCGGGCTTGAGGCCCAACATCTGCGCCCACATGTCGCCCAGGGCCTCGATCGGGCCACCTGTGTCGTCCGCGCCCTCGGCCGGGCGGGAGGCGGGTTTGGCGGGAGCCGGGGGCGGGCTGGCGGAGGCCTGACCTCCGAACATCCCGCTCACGAGATCGCCGAAGGGGTTTGCGGGCGGGGGTGGCGGCAACGGTAGCGATGGAATTGCGAACACGTTCGGGAACTGGCCGGGAAACTGGCCGAGTCCCGGCATCATGCCGGCCATCTGACCCAGAAGCCCGCCAAGACCCTGGTTCGACGCTGCCTTGACGAGCCCGCCCATCACCATGGCCGTGATCACGGGGAGCATCTGCTGGAGGATCGCGGCATTGATGCCGGAGACGGCCTCCGCCTGTGCAGCGACCGCCCGCGTCACCTGTTCGGAGCCGAACAACTGGCCCAGCGCATCGTTGCCGCTGGCCCGCATCGTGTCGAAGACGGTGGGGCTCGGCGTCTCGAAGGTCTTGGCGAAGGGGTGGCCGAGCATGAGGCCGGCAAGACCCGACATCAGGTCGGGCGACTGCGTCTGGCGATGAAGGCCCATGGACAGGGCGGGGAGTAGCGCCTCGAGGGCATTCTGAGTCTGATGCGGCGTCAGCTTGAACTGGTGCCCGAGATTGGCCATGGCATTGCCGCCCTGCGCCGCCTGCATCATCTCGAACAGGTTCATCATCTCCCACGCTCCTTTTGCGGCGGCGGGTTCGCTCCCGCGCCGCGAGCTTAGCGGGGCGCGGGTCCGCTGGAAAGCGACGCCTCGGCCTCGCGTCGCAACCCGGCGATGGCGCGGTAGGCGACGATGAGGGCCGCTCCCCCGAAGATGACGGCGCCGATGGCGGCGCCCAGCAACGCGCCCTTCGCGCCCCAGACCCAGGCGCCGATGGTGGCGAGCGGCACGGTGCCCAGGGTCGCCCGGCCCCAACTGAACAGTGTCGCGTAAAGCGGAAAGCCGAGATTGTTGAACGCCGAATTGGCGACGAACAGCAGGCCGGCGAAACACCACATCGGCCCGGCGATCAGGCAGAAGAACACCACAAGCTCCGCCGCCAGTCCGGTGACGCCGAACAGCGCGACGATCTGGTAGCGAAAGAGAAACAGCAGCAGGGATGTCGCCGCGACATAGACCACCGTGAACAGCACCGCGTCGGTCAGGGCCCGGCCCATCCGGTCGAAGCGGCGCGCGCCCCAGTTCTGCCCTAGGATCGGGCCGATGGCGCCCGAAAGGGCGAACAGCACGCCGAAAGCCAGCGGCACCAGGCGGTCGATGATCGCCGAGGCCGCGATCGCCTTGTCGCCGAATTGTGACATGACGCTGGCGAAGAAGGCGTTGGCCACCGGCGTCGCGATGTTGGTGAGGATGGCCGGCCCGGCGATCGCCAGCGACTCGCGCGTATCGGCGAGCATCGTCGAAAGCTGCGGCCGCTCCACCAGCCCATGGACCCGGACCGCGCCATGGAAACCGACGGCGACGAAGACGATCCGCGAGACGAAGGTGGCGATGGCCGCCCCGTCCGGTCCGAGCCCGGCGGTGAAGATCAGCAGCGGATCGAGCCCGGCGGTGACGATGCCGCCGCTCAGCGTCACATACATCGCCCGCCGGGCATCGCCGACCGCGCGCAGGACACCTGAAAACGCCATCCCCGCCGCCATGAAGACATTGGACGGCATGGCGATCCACAGGAAGCGCAGCGCGATGTCATGGGCCTCGCCCCGCGCGCCGAGCAGGCGCAGGATCATGGGCAGGAAGGGCAGGATCGCGAGCGAGACCGCGATGGCGGCGAGCGCGGTGAGGGCCAGGGTCGAGCCCGCCACCTGACGGGCGCGGGCGCGGTCCCCGGCCCCGAGGGAGCGAGCGACCAGCGCCGAAACCGCGATCATCATGCCGATATTGATCGAGACGGTGAAGAACAGGACGATGGTCGCGAAGCCGACACCGGCCGTCGCCTCCGGCCGGCCGAGGCGCGAGACATAAAGCAGCGACAGGAAATCGACGAGGAAGATCGCCATCAGGCCGACCGAGGCCGTGGCTGTCATCACGATGACATGGCGCAGGGTCGATCCGGTGACGAAGACCGGCGTGGATGGCACTGGCGGCGCGACCGGGGGAACGCCCGAGGGGGCGTGGTTGGGGCCGGCGAGGTCGTTCACCGCGTGACGGTTCGTGAATAGGTTTCCGCCTTCTCGCCGGCATCGGCGATGGCGTCGCGGGTCTCGGGGCTGAGGGCCTTCGCTTTCGCCTTCGGCTGGACCAGCGGTTCGGGCGTCAGGGCCGGCGGCGGCTTGGTGCCGTTCATGGCCGCGACGAGGTCGGGACGCGCCATGATGCCGTCGCGGCGCTGCGCCTCGAGGCGCTGCATGTCGCGCCGACGCACGTCGTCGACGACCAGCACCGCCTCCTCATAGGTCGTGCCCAGGGCCTCCAGGGTCGCCTGACCGAAGGAGAGCGCCGATTCCAGCGTCTCGCGCACCACGAAATCGACCTCGCGCTCCATCAGACTGATGGCATGGATGCGGTCGAAGGCGCGCACATAGATCCGCGCGGAGGGGATGTTCTCCTTGACGATCTCTGCGATCTTGAGGGCGGCCTCCTTGTCGTCGACGCAGATGCAGATGACCCGTGCCTTGGTCGCACCGGCCGCGCGCAGCACATCGAGCCTGGTGCCGTCTCCGTAGTAGATCTTGAAGCCGAAGCGGGCGGCCGAGCGGATCTGCTCGACGTTACTGTCGATGACCGTGACGTCGATCTGCCGGGTCAGCAGCGTCTGCGTCACCACCTGGCCGAAGCGGCCGAAGCCGATGACGACGACGGAACCGCCGGCGCCGTTGAAATCCTCCTCCATGGTTTCGCCCGGCAGGGCGCGGCCGATCAGCCAGGCATCGAAGAGCTTGGCGACGACCGGGCCGATCAGCATCGTCAGTGCGGCGAGCGCGGTGGCGAGCGCCGCCTGGGACGGGGTCAGAAGTCCGAGCCCGGCGGCGAGGGGCAGCAACACGAAGGCGAATTCGCCAGCCGGCGACAGCAGCACGCCGGCCCGTAAAGCCTCGGTCCAGGACGAGCAGGAGGCGCGCAGCAGCCCGGCGGCGATGGCGATCTTGACCGCGACCAGCATCGGCGCCGCGAGCGCCAGCAGCAGGGCGTTGTCGAGCACCAGATTGAGGTCGAGCGACATGCCGACAGCCATGAAGAACAGGCCAAGCAGGATGCCGCGGAACGGCTCGATATCGGCTTCAAGCTCATGGCGGAAATTCGATTCGGCGAGCAGGATGCCGGCGATGAAGGCGCCCATGGCCATGGACAGGCCGACATGCTCCATCAGCACCGCCGAGCCGAGCACGATCAGCAGAGCCGCCGCCGTCATCACCTCGCGGGCACCGGACAAGGCCAGGATGCGGAACAGCGGATTGAGGGCATAGCGTCCGATCAGCACCACGATCGCGATTGCCCCGAATGCGAGCCCAAGCGCCGTCGCCGTCTGGCCCATGCCTCCCATGGCGCCCGCCGAGGCCAGCAGCGGCAGCACGGCGAGGACGGGCGCGATGGCGATGTCCTGGAACAGGAGCACCGAGAAGGTGCGGCGTCCATAGGGCTCGTTGCCGTCGCCGCGCTCCTCGAGGAGTTGCAAGGCGATGGCCGTCGCCGACAGGGCCATGGCGATGCCGATCGTCAGGGCGCCGGCCGGCGACAATCCGGCCGCGAAGGCGGCGACGCCGATCACCAGCGCCGTCACCGTCATCTGCGCCGCGCCGGTGCCGAAAATGTCGGCGCGCATGGCGACGAGCCGCGATGGCTGCAATTCGAGCCCGACGAGGAACAGCAGGAAGACGACGCCGATCTCCGCGATGCCGCGAATCGAATTGGCGTCCTGGATCACGGCCAGCACCGACGGCCCGATGACGATGCCCGCGGCGAGGTAGCCGAGCACGGCCGACAGGCCGAAGCGGCGAAACAGCGGCACCGCCAGCACGGCGCCGGCGCAGAAGGTCAGGATCGGAGGCAGGAAACTGGCGTGGGCGGCGTCGGCCATGGGCGTGCTCGCGGTGCGGGACGATCGTGCTGGAACGCGGCGATGCCGAGGGGGTCCAGGCCCTTCCTTAAAGGCTCGTGCCCCGTGAGGCGAGCCCTATCGCGCCATGCCCTCAGGCCCGAAGCCCAAGGCGCCGCAGATGTGCCCGAAACGGGTCGATACCTCGGAAATGATGACCGTGGAGGCCGGCCGCCTCGGCGCCCCGCGCATTCTCGACCTTATCGTCGACGAACAGGGTCTCGGCGGGCGCGAACCCCAGATGTCGGAGGGCGCGCAGGTAGACCTCGCGCGCGGGCTTTTGCGTGTCGAACATCGCCGACATCAGCAGACGCTCGCCGAAGAGCGGGCGCAGTTGCGGGAACAGGTCGTCGATCGTCTGGAGGGTCAGGTGGCCGTTATTGCTGAGCAGGGCGACCGTCACCTCGGCCTTGAGCCGCGCCACCAGCGACAGCATGTCGCCGTCGGGCGTCATCGTCGCGCGGCGGACCGCGACCCAGGCGGCGCGCGACAGCGAGACGCCGGCCCTGGCGCCAAAACCCGCCAGATAGGTCTCGGCATCGATTTCGCCGCCATCGGCGGCAGTTTCGAAGCCGGAACCCCAGATTGCGGCCTCGATTCGCGCGGTATCCAGCCCGCCAAGGCGCGACAGCAGCCGGACGCGCCTTGTCCAATCATAGGTGCAGAGCACGTCGTCCATATCGAACAGGACCAATTTCAGGGCTGGCTCGCGCATGATTTCGCTCCGGCTTCCGGCAGGACTTCCTTGACACGAAGGCGCCGGCACCGAAAGAAGACGTGCAACCTGAAATCTCGGAACGATCCGGTGACAGCCCAGCCACAGACGCCTCCCATGCCGGCATCCAAGCCCCGCCTCGACATCATGCTCTGCGCGCCGCGCGGCTTCTGCGCGGGTGTCGTGCGCGCCATCGGCGCGGTCGAGAAGGCGCTCGAACTGCACGGATCGCCGGTCTATGTCAGGCATGAGATCGTGCACAACAAATACGTGGTCGAATCGCTGAAGCGCAAAGGCGCGATCTTCGTCAAGGAACTCGACGAGGTGCCCGATTCATCACGGCCGGTGATCCTGTCGGCGCATGGCGTCTCGCATGCCGTGTCGAACGAGGCGAAGGACCGCAACCTGTTCGTGCTGGACGCGACCTGCCCGCTGGTGACCAAGGTCCACCGCGAATCGGAGGTGCATCACAAGCGCGGGCGCCATGTCTTCCTCGTCGGCCATGCCGGCCATCCGGAAGTCGTCGGCACCATGGGCCGGCTGCCCGCCGACGCGATTACCCTCGTCGAGACGGTCGAGGACGTGGCCTCGCTGGTGCCGGCAAACGGCAAGCCCCTCGCCTATGTGACGCAGACGACGCTTTCCGTCGACGACACCCGCGAGATCGTCGAGGCCTTGCAGCAGCGCTTCCCCGAGATGATGGGGCCGCACAAGGACGACATCTGCTACGCCACCACCAACCGGCAGGAAGCGGTGAAGCGCGTCGCCCCGCATGTCGATTTCATGCTCGTCGTCGGTTCGCCAAACTCCTCGAACTCGCAGCGCCTGCGCGAGGTCGCAGAACGGGCGGGCTGTCCGCGCGCCCGGCTGCTGCTGCGGGCCGCCGACATCGACTGGGAGGCGATGGGTCCGATCACCAGCCTCGGCCTCACCGCCGGCGCCTCGGCGCCGGAAGTGCTGGTGGAGGAGATCATCGATGCCTTCGCCGCGCGCTACGAGGTTTTCGTCGAGACGGTGACGACCGCCGACGAAAGCGTGTTCTTCCCCCTGCCGCGGCCCCTGCGCGACCTGACGATCCCGGCGGAATAGCTCCGTGGCCGTCTACACCGATGTCGCCGACGATGAACTCGAACGCTTCGTCGCCCGCTACGACATCGGCCAGGTGACATCCTTCAAGGGCATCGCCGAGGGCGTCTCCAACTCGAACTTCTTCCTGCAGACCGACCGCGACCGCTTCATCCTGACGCTCTACGAGGCGCGGGCCCCGAGATCGGATCTGCCGTTCTTCATCGGGCTGATGGACCATCTCTCGGCGAACGGCCTGAACTGTCCGCGCCCGGTGCGCGACCGTTCCGGCGAGGCCCTGGGCGAGCTTTCGGCCAAGCCGGCGGCGCTCGTCACCTTTCTCGACGGCGTCTCGCTGAAGCGGCCGCAGGCGATCCACTGCGAGGAGGCGGGCCGGGCACTCGCCGAACTGCACGCCGCCGGGGCCGGCTTCGAGGTGAAGCGGCCGAACCCTCTGGCGGTATCGGGCTGGCGGCCGCTGGCCGACGCGGCGGGCGCGCGGGCCGACCGGATTTCGCCGGGATTGTCGCGCCGCATCGCCGAGGAGCTGAGCTGCCACGAGGCCGCCTGGCCGACGGGCCTGCCGTCCGGCATCGTCCATGCCGATCTGTTTCCCGATAATGTCTTCTTCATCGGAGGCAAATGCTCCGGGCTGATCGATTTCTATTTCGCCGCACAGGATGCCTTCGCCTACGATCTCGCCATCTGCCTCAACGCCTGGTGCTTCGAGACCGACCTGTCGTTCAATTTGACCAAGGGCCAGGCGCTGCTGTCGGGGTATGAGAGCCGGCGGCGGCTGACCGACGCGGAAACCGCAGCGCTGCCGCAACTGGCACGGGGCGCGGCGCTTCGCTTCCTCCTGACCCGCACGGTCGATTTCCTGGACGTGCCGCCGGGCGCGCTGGTGAAGCCGCACGATCCGCTGCCCTATGACCGCAGGCTCACCTTCCACCGACGGATATCGAGCGCCGCCGAATACGGGCTGGTGCGATGAGCGAGGACGCGCCGCGCGATCTCGTGGAGGTCTGGACCGATGGCGCCTGTTCCGGCAATCCCGGCCCGGGCGGGTGGGGTGCGATCCTGGTGTTCAAAGGTACGGAAAAGGACCTGTCGGGGGGCGAAGCCCTGACCACCAACAACCGCATGGAACTGATGGCGGCGATCTCGGCGCTCGAAACCCTGAAGCGGCCCTGCACCGTCGCGCTTCACACCGACAGCCAGTATGTGAAGGGCGGCATCACCGGCTGGATTCACGGCTGGAAGCGCAATGGCTGGCGCACGGCCGACAAGAAGCCGGTGAAGAACGAGGATCTCTGGAAGCGACTCGATGCGGCGCTCGGTCGACACACCATCGAATGGCGCTGGGTCAAGGGGCATGCCGGCGATCCGATGAACGAGCGGGCCGATGCGCTGGCGCGGGCCGGCATGGCGCCGTTCAAGCCGGGGCGCTGAGGCTGTGCAGGCTTTGTCCGCTCAAGGAAAGGCCCTGCATTCTCACGGCAGCGGGATGCGATAGACCAGGAAGCCCGATTTCTGGGCGACACGGTCATAGAGCTTCATGGCGGTGTCGTTGCTCTCATGCGTCTGCCAGTAGACGCGAAAGCAGCCCTGCTTTTCGGCCATCGCCCGAACGGTCTCGATCAGCGCCGCGCCGACGCCGCCGCCGCGCGTGCCGGGCGCAACGAACAGGTCCTGCAAATAGCAGATGTCGCTTTGCGACCACGTCGTCCGGTGCATGACATAATGGACGATGCCGACCATCCGCCCGTCGCGCTCCGCGACGAAGGCGCCCATCGGCTCGCCGCCGCCGGTCAGCCGTTCGAAGGTCCGGTCGGTGACGCCAGCCGCGACGCTTGCCTTGTAAAAGGTCAGATAACCCTGCCACAATGGCTCCCAGGCCTCCCGGTCGGCGGGCGCGAGGGGACGAATGCTAGTCTCGGGCATGATTCAGAACCTTCGGACGCGGATCGGGCGGCGATTGTGCACGAAGCCCCGCCACTGTCACGCTGGGGCGATGACGCGAACGCCATGAAAAAGCCGCCTCCGAGGGAGGCGGCCTGGAAAACGGATCGGGCCTGAGCGGCCCATCCCCATCGCTGCTTCGCCTCAGAGTTGCTTCAGCAGGGCCTCGGCGCCGGAAGCGTCGGCCTTGCCTGGCGCGTCCTCGACCGCGAGCGACTTGACCACGCCATCGTCGACGATCATCGAATAGCGCTGCGAGCGCGTGCCGAGGCCAAAGCCCGAGCCGTCGAGCGACAGGCCGATGGCCTTGGCGAAATCGGCGTTGCCGTCGGACAGGAACTCGATGGCGCCGGCGGCACCCGTCGCCTTCGCCCAGGCATCCATGACGAAGACATCGTTTGTGCTGGTGACGGCGATCGCGTCCACGCCCTTGCCCTTGATCTCGCCAGCCTTGGCGAGGAAGCCCGGCAGGTGATTCTTGTGGCAGGTCGGGGTGAAGGCGCCGGGCACGGCGAACAGGACAACCTTGCGGCCCTTGAACAATTCGTCGGTGGTGCGGGCGGCGGGGCCGTCGGCGGTCATCAGGCGGAAGGTGGATTGCGGCAGGTGATCGCCGACCTTGATCGTCATGGAATGATCCTTTGCATGGAATGATCCTTTGATAGCGCTATCGGCGGCCCGATATCCCGCCGTCGCGAAAGACGGGCCGGCCCGGTGAGCCCTACCTAGGGTCTTCCCCCCGAAATGTCGAGTTCGACACGGCTTTCCGTCGCCGCCGCGCGCCCGCGCACCGTCAGCACCAGCGGCACCGCGCCGTTGACCGATTTCGGCTTGTCGGTGACCTCGACCAGGGCCGTCACCTGCCCGTCCCGCACCTGGCGAAACTCCGGCCGGCCGAAGGCCCAGTCATCCGGCCCCTCGATGAAGATATCCTCGATCGTCTCGTCGCCGGCCCGGGGCATCGTCACCTGTAGGGAGAGCCGATCGCCTGGGCCATGGACGGGAAGGATCTCGAGCGGACGGATCTTGGCGCCGTCGACTGGCACCCTTGCCTTGAAGGCGGCGATCCGCGGGGTTTCCGGCGTCGCCTGCGGCGTCAGCAGGATCGCGGCCTTGCCGGTCGCCGGAATGCAGAGTTTCTGACAGACGGCGTAATCGAGGGCGAGCACCAGCCGGACGGGCTTGGCCGGATTGATCGCCCGCACCGACAGGGGCAGGATCAAATCGCCGGGATAGCCGATGGAATAGCCGATGCCGTCCTCGAAGCGCTCGGGAACCGGCCAGGAGACGGTGATGCTGCCGACATTCTCCGACTGCGACCAATCGAAGCGCGGCGGCAGGCCGGAATCGCCGGGCGAGCGCCAGTAGGTCTTATAGCCGGGTTCCATGGTGATCTCGATACCGGCCCGGAGCACGCCCTCGGCATTGGCGCCGCCGGCCAGCAGCCGCACCGCGGATTTCAAGCTCTTCGACCATTCAGAGGCGGCTTCGGCCGCCATCGCGGCGGAATTCGGGAAAACAAGACCTAAGGGGAAGGGAAGGCCGGGGGAGAAGACAAGACCCGGGGAAAAGACAACAGCTGCGAGGATGGCGAGCGTCCGCATGGCGGCGCGGCGGGGTAGGGTCGGGCGGGGGTGAAATCCGGTCATCGTCCCTCTCTAGCGGTCCTTGTCGCTCACCACGAGCCACAAGCACGTGAGAGAGGCGTTAAGCGCCAATCGTGGAGCCTTCGCGGCAGCGGGCGGACGACAATCAGGATGACAGACGGATATCACGACGATCGGGACTCCTTGACGCAAATTTAACGGCTTCGACCGTTCCATTGATAATCAGTTGCTCATAGCATGTCCCGATGCAAAACCGGATGTCACGTCGCGAAAAAGGCCGGAACTACCTCGATGGCCAGTGCCTCGTCGCCATGCCGACGATGGGCGACCAGCGCTTTTCGCGCACGGTGATCTATCTGTGCGCCCATTCCGAGGACGGGGCGATGGGACTCGTGCTCAACAAGCCGGCGCGGGACGTGAAGTTCGTCGACCTTCTCGTGCAACTCGACGTGATTCCCGCCGAGCAGATCATCCGCCTGCCGCAACCGGCCGAGCATATCCCGGTGCTGCGCGGCGGGCCGGTGGAAACCGGACGCGGCTTCGTGCTCCACACGCCCGACTTCTTCATCGAGCAATCGACCCTGCCGATCGACGATGGCATCTGCCTGACCGCGACGCTCGACGTCCTGCGCGCCATCGCCCACGGCACCGGACCGGAAAATGCCGTTCTGGCGCTCGGCTACGCCGGCTGGGCGGCGGGCCAGCTTGAAACCGAGATCCAGGCCAATGGCTGGCTGCATTGCGCCGCCGATCCGGCGCTGGTCTTCGACGCATCGATCGACACCAAATACGCGAGAGCACTGCACAAGATCGGCGTCGATCCGGGATTCCTGTCGACACAGGCCGGCCACGCCTGAGATGTCCGGCGACACGGCCCGGACGGCGCTGGAATCATGAAACCGAAAAGCTGAGCCGCGTGCCGGTGCCGATTCAGGCGGTCAGCGCGATCTCCCTGCGGCGGCGGGCGCCGGCGAAAGCCAGGCCGGCGAAACCGATCAGCATCATCGCCCAGGTCGCGGGCTCGGGCACGGCGCTCGACAACTGCACATTATCGAGGATCAGGCCGGTATTGTCCGACTGTCCGAGATTGGTGAAGCTGAGCTGGCCGCCGGTGGTCGTGAACACGAAGTTCTGCGTGGTCAGGCCGGCATCGGACGCCAGCGTGATGTCCTGCGAGAAGTCGCCGAAAGCGACGCGGACGGTATTGATGTCACCCTGGGTGCTGCCGCCGAGATTGAAGGCAAGCGTATAGGTTCCAGCGCCGAAGATCGCCTTGGTGGTCATCTGGCCGGCGGGGTTCTGGTTGGGGGTCGAGCCGTCGAGATCGACGTAATTGCCGTTGCCGGGATAGAAATTGAAGAAGCTCGGGGCGCCGATCAGGTCGACCGTGCCGGCGGTGATATTCCAGTTGGTGAAAGCGGTGAAGGGCTGCACATTCAACGGGTCGAAGACAGAGTAGTTGAGCGCCTGCGTCTCCGCGTCGAAGGTATCGTAAAGCACGACGGCAGCCTGTGCTCCGCCGCTCAGGCCAATGGCCATGGCGCCCGCAAGGGCAAGTGCGCGCATATCCATGTCAACCTCGCTCGTTCGACGACCCCCTTAAGCCTTTATTAGCAATTGCACAACCGGAGTCCAGCGGTATCACCCAAGCCTTGCCTATTCGCGGCGCGAAAGCGGCCCCAGATGGGTGGCGCCCCTGGCTTTCGCCAAGTCGATCTGGCGTTGGCGCTCGCGGGCGGAGGCTTTGCGGGCCGGTGTGAGGCTGTGGGCGCAGGCGGGGCAGGAGACGCCCGGCTCGAACTGCGGCGAGGCGCGGGCCGCTTCCGTCAGTGGCGACTGGCAATTGACGCAGACCGCGAGGGGCTCGATCGCCAGGCCGTGCCCGAGCGCGACGCGCTCGTCGAAGACGAAGCAGCCGCCCTGCCAGAGGCTGTTCTCCGCCGGCACCTTCTCCAGATAATTGAGAATGCCGCCCTTGAGATGGAAGACCTCATTGAAGCCCTGCCGTAGCAGGAGGCTCGACGCCTTTTCGCAGCGGATGCCGCCGGTGCAGAACATCGCGATTTTTCGATGCCGGTCCGGGTCGAGTCCTTCGCGCACGAAGGCGGGAAAGTCGCTGAATTTTGCGGTGCCGGGGTCGACCGCACCCTCGAAGGTGCCAAGTTCGACCTCGAAATGGTTGCGCGTGTCGATCACCAGCACGTCCGGATCGCTGATCAGCGCGTTCCAGTCCCGCGGCTCGACATACGTCCCGACCTGGGCGCAAGGGTTGACCTCGGGTTCGCCCAAGGCGACGATCTCCGCCTTCAGCCGCACCTTGAGGCGCAGGAACGGCATCGTTTCGGCATGCGAGGCCTTGTGGGTCAGATCGGTAAATTCCGGGTGGGCGCGGATGCCGGCGAGAACGGCGTGAAGGCCGTCGGGCGGACCGGCCAGGGTGCCGTTGATGCCTTCGCGCGCCAGCAACAGCACGCCCTTGACGCCGTTTCGGGTGCAAAGCTCCCGCAGTGGCCCCTGCAACGCAGCCGGATCGGGCAGGGCCACGAATTTGTAGAAGGCAGCGACGTCGAATTGTGCCATCGCCTGCCCTCCCGGGAGCTTCCGCCGATCAGCCGGGGCCGATCATGTTTTCGGGACGAACGGCGGCGTCGAACTCGGCATCGGTGAGATAGCCGCCGCCGACCGCTTCCTGGCGGAGCGTCGTGCCGTTCTTGTGGGCGGTCTTGGCGATCTTGGCGCAGGTGTCGTAGCCGAGCTTGCCGTTGAGCGCCGTCACCAGCATCAGCGAACGGTCGAGTGCGGCCTTGATGTTGTCCTCGCGCGCCTCGATGCCGACGACGCAATTGTCGGTGAACGACACGGCCGCGTCGGCCATCAGGCGCACGCTCTGCAGGAAATTGTAGGCCATGACGGGATTGAAGACGTTCAACTCGAAATGGCCGGAGGCGCCGGCGAAGGTGATTGCCGCCTGATTGCCGAAGATCTGGGCGCAGACCATGGTCAGCGCCTCGCACTGCGTCGGATTGACCTTGCCGGGCATGATCGACGAGCCGGGCTCGTTCTCGGGCAGCGACAATTCGCCAAGACCGGAGCGCGGACCGGAGCCGAGGAACCGGATGTCGTTGGCGATCTTGAACAGCGAGGCAGCCACCGTGTTGATCGCGCCATGGCTCATCACCATGGCGTCATGGGCGGCCAGCGCCTCGAACTTGTTGGGGGCCGTGGTGAAGGGCAGGCCGGTGATCGCGGCGATGCGTTCCGCCACCATCTCCGCAAAGCCGATGGGGGCATTGAGCCCAGTGCCGACGGCCGTTCCCCCTTGCGCCAGTTCCATCAGCATCGGCAGGGTGCTTTCGATGCGGGCGATGCCGTTCTCGATCTGGCGGGTGTAGCCGGAGAACTCCTGGCCCAGCGTGAGGGGCGTCGCATCCTGCGTATGGGTGCGGCCGATCTTGATGATGTGACCGAACGCCTCCGCCTTGTCGCGCAGGGCATCCCGCAGCTTCGCCAGCGCCGGCAGCAGGGCGTGATGGATTTCCTCCGCGCAGGCAATGTGCATGGCCGTTGGGTAGGTGTCGTTGGACGACTGGCTCATGTTGACGTGATCGTTGGGATGGACCGGCTTTTTCGTACCCATCACGCCGTTCATCATCTCGATGGCGCGGTTCGAGATCACCTCGTTGGCGTTCATGTTGGACTGGGTGCCCGATCCCGTCTGCCAGACCACGAGCGGGAAATGCGCGCCGAGCTTGCCGTCGATCACCTCCTGCGCGGCCTTGACGATGGTCTCGCCAATCGTCTTGTCGAGCCGGCCCAGCGCCATGTTGGTCTCGGCCGCCGCCCGCTTGACGATGCCCAGCGCCCGAACGACCGGTACCGGCTGCTTTTCCCAGCCGATCCTGAAATTCCCGATCGAGCGCTGCGACTGCGCGCCCCAGTAGACGGCGGAATCGACTTCGATCGGGCCAAAGGTATCGGTCTCGGTGCGGGTCTTTGTCATCGATTTGTCTTTGCGGTGGCGGGGTGTCGTTGGCCTTGCCGTCACATAGCTTGCCCGGCTGGCGAAGGCTAGGTCGATGGAAAATGCGCGGCGGACCCGCTGGTCAAGAAAACGCGACCCAACGGTGGGCAACGACAAGCGCGGACGAAACAGCCATGTCGACGAAGAACATCCATATAAAGAATGAATCGCTACCGGCTTCTCGCAATCGGAACGGCGAAATAAGGGAACCGCCGCGCTCTTGACGTTTTCGACCAGAGCAATAGACTAGTCTGGTCTAATCTATGAGGTGAGCATGTGGTCCGTTGCGGAGGCGAAGGCGCAGTTGTCGGAAATCCTCCGTCAGGCCCGCAAGGGTGATCCTCAATTTATCGGGGCGCAGGACCCTTGCGTCGTCATATCGCTGGCGACCTATCAAACCAAAATCGCCGAGGCCGACCACGACGGGTTGTGGCTCGTCAAACAGACTCAGCGCCTGGCGTGCGAAGTGCCTCTGCCCCCGCGCAGCGAAGATCGTGCCGACTCCATCCTGGGCGAATAAGGATGAGGGATGCGCCCTGCCTGATCGACACCAATGTTATTTCCGAGCTTGCCCGCAAGACGCCGGACAGGGGCGTCGTCGATTTCGTCGCCTCACAGCCGAAACTGCTGGTCAGCACCATCCTGTTTCATGAACTGGCCTTTGGCGTGGAAAGCGCCGGACTGGAACACCGGGCGCGACTGATGGCGTTCGTTACGGCCATGCGTGACCGGTTCGGACGGCACGCGATCCCGGTCGATCTCGCGATTGCCGAAACAGCGGGCCGTCTGCGCGCCCTGGAAAAAGCCCAAGGGCGTATCCTCACTGTTTTCGACGCGCTGATCGCCGGCACGGCGATGACCAAAGGCGCCGTCCTCGTGACCCGCAACACCAAGGATTTCAAGGAACTCGGCGTGCCGCTCGTCAATCCGTTCGATGGCTGAGTCTGGACAGATCTCGACCTTCGCCAGGCTTTCCTGAGCCTTGCCGCTCCTAAAGCTTCCGTTTCACGCCGCCTTGGCGGAGGGCTCGGTGAGGATCGCGTAGATCGCCGATGCGTCGTAGGCGGAGCGCACGCGGGTCATGATCGAGCTGTTGCGCAGGGCACGGGCGACCCGGGCGAGCGCCTTCAAATGGTCGGCGCCGGCGCCCTCGGGGGCGAGCAGCACGAAGGCGATGTCGACTGGCTGGCCGTCCAGCGCCTCGAAGTCGATCGGCTTGTCGAACCGGGCGAAGAGGCCGCAAAGCCGGGAAATGCCCGAGGACCGGCCATGCGGAATGGCGATGCCGTCGCCGATGCCGGTCGAGCCGAGGCGCTCGCGCTGAAGCAGCGTCTCGAAGATCTCGCGCTCGGGCAGGGAGGTGATCTGGGCGGCGTGCAGCGCCAGCTCCTGAAGCGCGTGCTTCTTGCTGCCGGCCTTCAGCGGCGCGATCACAGCCGCGGGAGTCAAAATGTCAATCAGGCTCATACGCCAGTCCATGCATGTCATGTGCCGGACGAACGCTCCGTTTCAATAATCGGAGAGAGCGTCGCATCAAAAGCGCCGTCAATCAGTTCGATGCCGCCGGTGGGTCGACCCAGCCGATATTGCCGTCGCGGCGGCGGTATACGACATTGACGCGCCCGTTGCCAGCGTTTCTGAAAACCACGACTGGCGCGCCCGTCAGGTCCAATTCCGAAACCGCGTCGCGAACCGTCAACTCGTGCAGCGATCTTGTGGATTCGGCTACGATCGCAGGGTGATCGCCCGGTTCGTCATCGATTTCCTCGACGTCGGGATCGGGGGCGGCGATAACATAGCTCGGCATTTCGACGAGCCCGCGCCGGCCTTCCATGTCGGCGGCGTGGTCCTTGAGGCGGCGCTTGTAGCGCCGCAGCCGCTTCTCGATCCGCTCGGCCATCCTGTCGAGGCTGGCATAGGCATCGTGGGCGACACCCGAGGCCTCCAGCGTGATGCCCGAGGACAGGTGGACGACGCCATCGGTCTTGAACCCCGTTCCATCCTTGGCGACCGTGACGTGCCCCTGCACGCCGCCCTCGTAATATTTGCCCAGCGCCGCGACCAGGCGCGCCTCGGCGCGGGTTCTCAGGGCCTCGCCGACATCGAGGTTCTTGCCGGAAATGCGCAGGGTCATGGGTGCTCCCTCATTGCCGCGTCGCGCGTGAAGGCCGCCCGGGGGCGACGCAGTGGCGCGAAGCGGTGGGGTCCGAGTGAAGGAGCCTCGGGGAGACTTGTCAATGCCGGCGGCCCCTCGTGGCGGTGCCGGCCAGGGGCCGACTCACGGTTCGGGCGCGTGGCCGTGCGCCTTGTCGCGGCGGCGTTCCATCGAGGAGGGAATGCGCAGCGATTCGCGATATTTGGCGACGGTGCGGCGGGCGATGTCGATGCCGCTGCCTTTGAGCCTGTTCACCAGTGCGTCGTCGGAAAGAATGTCGTGCGCGCCCTCGCCATCGATCAGCTGCTTGATCCGGTAGCGCACAGCCTCGGCCGAATGGGCCTCGCCATAGCCTGTGGAGGCGATCGAGGCGGTGAAGAAATATTTCATTTCGAAGACACCGCGGGCGCAGGCGATGTATTTGTTGGAGGTCACGCGCGAGACGGTCGACTCGTGCATGCCGATGGCGTCGGCGATGGTCTTGAGGTTGAGCGGCCGCAGATGCTCGACGCCGTGGGCGAAGAAGCCGTCCTGCTGCCGGGCGATCTCGCTGGCAACCTTCAGGATCGTGCGGGCGCGCTGCTCCAGGCTGCGGGTCAGCCAGTTGGCGGTTTGCAGGCACTCCGCGATGAAGGCCTTGTCGACATCGGTCTTGGCGCCCTTGGAGACGCGGGCGTGATAGGTCTGGTTGATGAGCACGCGGGGCAGGGTTTCCGGGTTGAGATCGACCAGCCATGAGCCGTCGGGTGCGGCGCGGATGAAGATGTCGGGCACGACGGTTTCGACCGCCGAGCCGCCGAAGCCCCGGCCGGGTTTGGGATCGAGCGCCCGGATTTCGGCGATCATTTCCGCCAGGTCCTCGCCGTCGACGCCGCAGAGCTTGCGCAAGGCGCCAAGATCGCGCCGCGCCAGGAGCGGCAGGTTGGCGATCAGCGCCGCCATCGCCGGATCGTAGCGATCACGCTCGCGCAGTTGCAGCATCAGGCATTCGGCGAGATCGCGGGCGGCGATGCCGCTCGGATCGAAGGTCTGGATGACACTCAGGACACGCTCGACCCGCGCCGCCGGCACGCCCAGGCGATGGGCGATGTCTCCGACCGGCTCGGCGAGATAGCCGGCATCGTCCACCGCGTCGATCAGGTGCCGGCCGATCAGCCGGTCGACGGGCTCGACGATCGCGAGATCGAGTTGCGCCTCAAGATGCTCGTGGAGGGAGGGCTCGGCGGTCAGCGTCGATTCAAAGCTTTCACCATCGCTCTCGAAGGAACCGCCGCCGCCCGAATAGGCGCCCGGCGTCACGGGCAGGGCATCGGCGAGATTGGCGGGGGCCGACTGCGGCATCGCGCTGATATCGTCGGAAAACACGTTCTCGGCGCCGTGATCGAGGCCGTTATTCTCGGCGGCACTGGAATTGGCGGCCTCGCCCTCGAACCATTCGCCGTCGCCGGAAGGCGCATCCGTCTCGCGGTCGATCCCGGTGGGAGCATCCAGTTCGACGGAGGCCCCCTCGGCATCCCGCTCCAGCAGCGGATTGCGCTCCAGTTCGGCCTCGACGAAGGAATTGAGTTCGAGATGGGAGAGTTGCAGCAGTTTGATCGCCTGCAGAAGCTGCGGCGTCATGACCAGGGACTGACCCTGGCGCAACTCCATGCGTGGCATCATGGCCATCGCGTCCTACCCCTCCACCCTTCCGGGTCGCGCGCTTGCGAAGCATCGCGACCGTTTACACGTCATACGCCCCGCAACTTGCGGCACGGTTCTTGCTTTTCCGTGAACCTAGACCGGCTTTGACGTGGCGTCAAAGTCATGCTGCGCTGCAACCGTCGCGTTGGGTGAAAGCGTGTCCCGCGGGACACAGGACCGGAACGCCGGCTAAGCATTCTGGTGCAAGCATATTAGAGCAAGCATCCTGGCGCCGGGTGGATGATTTACCCGCGCTTCAGTCACAAGGGCTGGCGATTATCAAACCATGCCCTACAGGCGGAAATCCTGGCCGAGATAGACGCGGCGGACATCCTCGTTGGCGATGATCTCGTCCGGCGTGCCTTCGGTCAGGACCTTGCCGGAATGGATGATATAGGCGCGGTCGACGAGGCCCAGCGTCTCGCGGACATTGTGGTCGGTGATCAGCACGCCGATTCCGCGCTGCGTCAACTGGTGGACAAGCGCCTGGATATCGCCGACCGCGATCGGATCGATACCGGCGAAGGGCTCGTCGAGCAGGACGAAGGAGGGGCGGCTCGCCAGCGCCCTCGCGATCTCGCAGCGCCGGCGTTCACCCCCCGACAGGGCGATGGAGGGTGCCTTGCGCAGACGCGCGATGTCGAATTCCTCCAGCAGCCGATCGAGTTCCTGCTCGCGCCTGGCCTTGTCCGGCTCCACCGCCTCCAGCACCGCGCGGACGTTGTCCTCGACATTGAGGCCGCGAAAAATCGAGGCTTCCTGCGGCAGGTAGCCGATGCCGAGCCGCGCGCGCTGGTACATCGGCAGGGCGGTGATGTCGTGGCCGTCGAGCGTGATCGTGCCGCGATCGGCCACCACCAACCCGGTGATCATGTAGAAGATCGTGGTCTTGCCCGCCCCGTTGGGGCCAAGAAGGCCGACGGCCTCGCCCGCACGGACATCGAGCGCGGCATCGTTGACGACGGTGCGCCCGCCATAGGTCTTCTTCAAGCCGCTGACGGCAAGCACGCCTGGCCCGCCGATATGCGTCCTTGGCAGCCGGTCCGCGTCGGGGATCTCAGCCGTTCCGGTCTTCGCGCCGCGTTTCAAAAAGGCAAATGCCACGTCTGGACCACCATAAGGAATTAACCCCAGCCTCGTAGCCGAGCCGAGACGGTCCGGCAATCGAGCGTGGAGGGCCGGGCAAAATTTCTGCCGCACCGTGCTAGAGGTGGACTAGCGATGTCGTTTTGCAAGCTGCGACTGCACAATCCGTGTGATCAATTCGTGCGGGAGAGGCGCATCAAGCGGGAATTGCACGGTGTCAGTTTTAGCTCGAAAAGGAGCAAGATCGGCTTCGAACTGACTATTGCCCCGATAAATCGGA